>Ga0315280_10000053_pt1 | contig 198605 bp, 160 predicted proteins | sample YL17G06_40_MG_FD_203697 | JGI IMG/M metagenome (GOLD analysis project Ga0315280, IMG submission 203697) | Sediment microbial communities from Yellowstone Lake, YNP, Wyoming, USA - YL17G06_40 | ecosystem: Environmental > Aquatic > Freshwater > Lake > Sediment | place: USA: Wyoming | collected... | reverse complement strand
TTTCTCACAGCTCCCGATACGGCTGCAACCTTCGCGAAATTCCTGCAAGCTCGCATCGATCTGTCCAGGGCCGAAGGAATACGACTTGTGGCATGAACTCACACAACGCAAGTCGGTACTCTCAAGTGCCGAAGTCTATCGTGCTTAAAACGTTCCCTATATCTCCTGAAAGATCTATCTTTATGACTCTGTCTAGAGCAAAGCCATACCCTATACCTTGCTCCAGATCCTCGGCAATAGTATTTCTTATTTCATACCACGGACAACTTGCTTCGAGTTTTACGACATTACGTGTTGTTGGATCTATCGCATACTTATTATTGTAGTCTATCGTAACGATCTTGTCTCCGACCAAATAGTACTCATCAGAAAAGAAATACTTCTGATTTATATCGATTGTGCCGATGTTCGCGTCATTCTTCAAGTTTACCACGGAAATACTCGCAGCTTCACCGTTTATGCAATAGAGCAGTCTTCTGCGGTTGTCAATCAGCAGGCCTCTTGGCCCCGCTCCAGCGGTGGTCTTTGCCGCTACGGAACCATCATTAGTACCGATCTTGTAGATCCATCCATTCTTGACACAGACATGGAGCCACCTCCCATCCGATGACAAGACCATATCAACAACAGATTCGGCAAGGGGAATTTCCCTGGCTTGATTGTATTCGAAGACGTAACCGTCGCCTCTAATCTTGGCGGCTATAGGATTGTCGACTTCGGTTTCTCTGCGAACGGCCTCTGGTCGATTGACGTCTTTGGACTGCAAGACGTCCAGCTCTCGCTGAAAAGCTCTAATTCTGGCCTTGAATTGGGCTTCTTCCATTGCGTTCGCAGCGTTGCTCTTCTTCTCCGTGCATCTCGCTATACCAGTTTCATAGGTATCTATTGCCTCTGTATACAGTCCCTCATCGCCATAAGCCTTCGCGAGATAATGATAGGCTTCCCAATTGTCTGGATTCTCCTGTATTGCCTTCTGTAATTCTACGGCAGCTGAACTTGTCTGTCCCTGCTCATAATACTTGACTCCTTTAGCGAGGTGCGAATCGCTTGTAGCACAGCCCGCGAAGGACATAAAAGCGACTGCCACAAGACCGAGACAGAGTACCGATTGTTTCGCAGTTCTTTGATTTCCCATTTGCAGGTGCCTCCCTAAGTTTCCGTGACGCCGAAGAGTCCACCAAATACAGATACGCGGTCAAGCCTACCGATTCCCGTTTTTCTCCCGAAACCTGCAAACTCCGGACCGAGGTTTCTTCTCGGTCTCCCCGGGCCTCTTGATTCCGAATTCAGAACTTCATTGTAGAGCCACGCCGAGCGGATGTAAAGAGCATTCTTGGAGAGAGACCGGTTCTCAGATAATGGGGGGAAGAGCAGGGGCGCGTCCTAGACGTCACGTATTCGCAGGAGCAGAGTGCCGACAGAGGTGCGCTGGGACGGCTGACACGTTCGGGAAAGCCAAACCGGCTGGATCTTCTTTCGGGCGTTCGGTCCCGCTCAAGAAAGTGTGCACGGCACACCCTACAAGAGCTGTGGACCACAATGTTGTCACCCCGGACCCCGATCCGGGGCTTGTCACCCCGGACTTGATCCGGGGCTGGTCGCCTTGAACTTGGTCCGGGGGTGAGAATTTCTGCCTGGGTTTAGATTTTTGTGTAACATACGGGTGTCGAGAAGCGTCTTCTTATGAGTGACGGCTCGGTGCCGGGCCACCGATGCGGAGGGACCGCCAGGGACATGGTGGCATCGGCATCCTGCCGATGATTCATGGGCTGGAAGCCCATGCCACGCGGAACCGGGATCTCCGGGTCCCAAAGGCGCGACACCTTGTCTTCCGGCTTCTTGAGACAACGAAGCGCGACAACCCCGCGAATAGAATCGGGATTCCATGCTTTCATCGGTGCCATTCGTGCCAAACAAAGCCAAGAGGTACAGGAGTGGCAAGTTTGAAGTTTCAAGTTTGAAGCTGGAGGCCGGTTGTACAAACGAAGCCAATTCCCTCGCGGGCCGGCAGAACAGCCCGTGTCGCTGGGACCAAGCGTGCGAAACAAAGCCAATTTCCCGGCTTTGGCGGGAATGGACCAGGGCCGGCCGGGGCAAGGGCGCTATCGCCGCAGAGCCGGATCGTACGAAACGAAGCCAATTTCCGCCAGCGCGTCAGGAAGGGCAAGCACTTTGTCGGAAAGGAGTTATGGTTAATTGGACATGCAGAGGATTTCGGCAAAACAAAGCCAATTCCGCCGGATGGGACGCGGCCGGCGGAGCCACCAGCGGAGCTGTCGCTTGGGCACAATGCGCCAAACAAACCCAATTTGCGCCAGATGGGCCGGCAGGACCATCGCCAAGGCCGGAGGCCTTGACGATGCCACCCGCCAGGGGCAAGCGCGCCAAACAAAGCCAATTCCTGGCGGGACGGCCAATCGTGCAAAACGAACCCAATTCCTCGATTGTGGATTGCGGATTGGCGACAGACCTGCGGCGGGACGACCGATGGTGCAAAACGAACCCAATTTCCGGCGAGCCGAGATGCCCACCATTCCAGTCCGATGCGTATCGCGCAAAACGAAGCCAATTTGGACAGGAGTCTGAACTATAAGTGTCAAGTGAGGATGGGAGTGGCAAGCGTGCGAAACAAACCCAATTTAGCACCTGGTGCCCGGAAATGGGCGCGGGCCGACCGGGGCAAGGGCGCTGTCGCCGCAGAGCTGGATCGCGCGAAACGAAGCCAATTCCCGCGCAGGGCGGCAGGACCACCCACGTCGCTGGGACCAATCGTGCGAAACGAACCCAATTCGCGGTCTTCAGGCTGACCCGATGGACCCGGTGCCCGCCGCCGGATGCCGGCCACGCCCGCGCCGGGGGTACGGTCGGAATACGGTGGCAGCGACCCATCGAAGGACACCAACGGCTGACGGGCAGGAAGATGAACCGCGGCGATTGGACTCCGGGTGGCAGCGGCAAGCGCCGGCTTGCCGATGGTTTTGCGAATGCGATGGACCATCGGCAAGCTCCGAAGAGGGTTCCCAATCGCGACGTATCGCGATTGGGGGCCCAGACTCCGCTTGCCGCTGCCACCCGGATAGGAGCCGGCGGCACCCGCCGCCTATGCCGACCACGCCGGCTTCGGGAATTACGGAAAAACCCGATGCGGCCTGGGGCCGCCTCTGTTAGCATACAAGGAGAACCGCTTTCTGAAAGACTTGGTAATCTATGGCTGAAGGACGTTGGGAGCTTTATTCGCATCCGTCGGATATCGGCGTCCGCGGCTTAGGGGCCACGCGCGAGGAGGCGTTCGCGCAGGCGGCGCTGGCGTTGACCTCGGTTATCACCGATTTGGAGAAGGTGCAGCCGAAGGAAGCCGTGGAGATCGAATGCAAAGAACAAGACGATGACCTGCTCTTTCTGTGCTGGCTTAGCTCGCTGCTCTACGAGATGGACACGCGCGGCATGCTGTTCAGTCGGTTCGAAGTCAAGGCCATCGTAGGAGGCATCCAGGCCAGAGCGTGGGGTGAGCCGGTCGAGGTTGCCCGCCATGAGCCGGCCGTCGAAGTCAAGGCCGCAACCTATGCGGATTTGAAAGCCGAGCGGCAGAGCGACGGTACCTGGATAGCCCAGTGCATCGTCGATGTATAAAGAGAGTTTCAAGTGTAAAGTTGGAAGTGTGAAGTACCATTGGTGAATCCACCGTCGGCCACCAGGCTTCAAACTTCCGACTTCCCACTTCCAACTAAGGAATGAAGCCATGTTCGCTGAGAGGCTGCAAAAGCGTGGAGAAGCCCAGTGGGAAATCGCGCCCTTCGGCAAGATGCGGGTGCCCATAATCATCTTCGCGGATGAGGGGCTGATCCGGGACATGGATGAGCAGGTCTACCAGCAGGCGGCGAACGTGGCGGCCCTGCCGGGGATCGTGAAAGCGTCCTATGCCATGCCGGACGCCCATTGGGGCTATGGCTTTCCCATTGGCGGCGTCGGGGCGTTCGATCCCGACGACGGTGGCATCATCTCGGCCGGCGGCGTCGGCTTCGATATCTCCTGCGGCGTGCGGTCCCTGCACACCGGGCTGACCTTCGATCAGATCAAGGGCAACGAGAAGGAGCTGGCTGACGTGCTGGCCCGGCGCATTCCGGCCGGTGTCGGCAGCGAAGGCAAATTCCGCGTCACGTCGCTCGAAATGGACGACATGCTGCAAGGCGGCGCCCTGTGGGCCGTCGAGCAGGGCTACGGGCAGCGCAGCGACTTGCAGCGGATCGAGGAGAACGGCCGGATGCTGGGGGCCGAGCCGAGATGCGTCTCGGATCACGCCAAGCAGCGCCAGGAGAAAGAGGTCGGCACGCTCGGCTCAGGCAATCACTACCTGGAGGTGCAGCGGGTCTCGGCGGTCTACAGCGACGAACTGGCGAAAGCCTTCGGCATCGCCCTCAACGATATCATGGTGATGATCCACTGCGGCTCGCGCGGTTTGGGCCACCAGATCGCGACCGATTACTTAGCCAAAATGATCAAGACAGCCAGAGAGGAAGGCATTGAGCTGGCCGATAAGGATCTGGCTTGCGCGCCGATCAAATCGGAGGTGGGAAAGCAGTACTATGGCGCGATGTGTGCCGGGATCAACTGCGCCCTCGCGAATCGCCAGGTGCTGAGCCATCTGACGCGGGAGGCCTTCGCCCAAATCTTCACCCGGGCCAACCTGACGCTGCTGTACGATGTCTCGCACAACACCTGCAAGGTAGAAGAGCACGAGATCGACGGACGGAAGAAGAAGCTGTACGTGCACCGCAAGGGCGCGACGCGGGCCTTCGGGCCGGGACACCCGTCGCTGCCGGAGGATTTGCAGGCGACCGGCCAGCCGGTCCTGATCGGCGGCACGATGGGGACTGCCTCCTTCATTCTGACCGGGACCGCGGAAGGCATGGGATTATCGTTCGGCTCGTGCTGTCACGGGGCAGGCCGGGCCATGAGCCGCAGCCAAGCCACCAAACGCTGGCACGGCAAGGATGTCGTGATGTACCTGGCCCAAAAGGGCATCATCATCAAAGGCGCCTCGCCACGCGGCATCGCCGAGGAGGCGCCGGGCGCCTACAAGGATGTCACCGCCGTCGTCGACGCCACCGACAAGGCCGGCTTGTCCAAGAAAGTCGCCCGCCTGGAACCCCTGATCTGCGTCAAGGGCTGACGTGCGCAAAGTGGAACCGCGCACGGCCATTGTCTCGTCCTGCACTCGGTGCTGGGTCCGACTGTTCACTGTCGCTATTCCCGGTTATCATGGCTGCACGCAGATGGACGTTTCGTGACAAGAATTGGACAAGGCGCAAGTATGGATGATAGGAACATGGCAACAGCAAGTCGTGTGACACGATGGTCGGCAATACTCGTCCCTTTGTTGTCTCTGCTGATTCTGGCGGGGTCTTGCCACACCGCGAACTACTCCAGCACCGAGACTGTGGGCGAAACCAGTCCGCAACGGTACGTCACACCGATGCACCAAGTGCTGACGCCGGTCGGCATCCAGGTGGAATTGCCCGGCCTGCGGCCGCAAGGACTCGCCTTGAGCCCCGACGGCCGCCTGCTCGCCACCTCCGGCAAAACGCAGGATCTGGTCCTGCTCGATCCGCAGAGCGGCGTGATCAAACAGCGCGTCGCGTTGCCCTCCAGCAAGGCCCAGGACCCCAACACTGTGTCCTCTCATATCCTTGAGCCCGACAAGTCGGGTCAGCTTAGTTTCACCGGCCTGGTCTTCAGCCCGGATGGGTCGCGCCTTTACCTGTCCAACGTCAATGGTGACATCAAGGTTTTTCAGGTCAGTCCCGAGGGAAAGGTCAGCGGCCTATTCTCCATCGCCTTGCCGGCCGCTGATGCCCCGCGCCGCAAGCAGGAAATTCCGGCCGGCCTGGCGATCACACGTGATGGCCGTCGCCTGTACGTGGCCTTGAACTTGTCCAACCGCCTGGCGGAGGTCGATACGACGAATGGGAGAGTGTTGCGGTCATGGCCGGTAGGCGTGGCGCCCTACGGCGTGGTCCTGGTCGGTGACAAGGCCTATGTGAGCAACTGGGGCGGCCGTCTCCCGGAGGCTGATAGTGTTACGGGGCCGGCCGGTCAGGGCACGCACGTCCGGGTCGATCCGGTGCGCTACATCGCCAACGAAGGCTCGGTTTCTGTGATCCATCTGACAAAGGAAACGCCCGTCAGCCAGATCATGGTCGGCCTGCACTCGTCCGCGCTCGCGGCGGCGCCGGACGGACGCCATGTCGTGGTGGCGAATGCCGGCAGTGACACGCTCAGTGTGATCGACACGCGCACGGACAAAGTGGTGGAGACGATCTGGGTCAAGTCCAGCCCCGCCGACCTGTTCGGAGCCAGCCCCAACGCCCTGGCGTTCGATCCTTCCGGCAGCACCCTCTACGTCGCCAACGGCACCCAGAACGCCATCGCCGTGATCCGCTTCCATCCCGGCAAGTCCAAGCTCCTGGGACTGATCCCGGTGGGGTGGTTCCCCGGCGAGGTCGCGTATGATGCCACGCGGCAGCGGCTGATCGTGGCCAATATCAAAGGAGTCGGCTCGACCCGGGGGCTCAAGGAGTCGAAAGCCAAGGAATACAACACCCATCAGTACCATGGCAGCGTGTCGCTGGTACCGATTCCGAAGGCCAAGGAGCTTGCGGCCCTGACACGCCAAGTGCTGGACAACTATCGCTACCCCCTGCTCAAGAAAGCCCGGCTGCCGGCGCGAGCGAACCAGCCGCCGCGACCCATCCCGGAGAGGGTCGGCGAGCCGTCCGTCTTCGAGCACGTGGTCTACATCATCAAGGAGAATCGGACCTACGACCAAGTGCTCGGGGACATCCCTGAAGGCAACGGCGCGCCCTCGCTGTGCATCTTCGGCGCCCAGATTACGCCTAATCAGCACAAGATGGTGCGCGACTTTGTCCTACTGGACAACATTTACTGTTCGGGCGTTCTCAGCGCTGACGGTCACCAGTGGTCGGACACGGCGTTCGCCACCGACTACATGGAGAAATCCTTCGCCGGTTTTCCGCGCAGCTACCCCGACGGCATGGAAGACGACAATGTGGATGCCCTGGCCTATGCCCCTTCTGGCTTCCTCTGGGACAACGCGCTCGCCCACGGCAAATCCCTGCGGGTCTACGGCGAATTCGCTATCACGGAGACTTCGTGGGCCGCTCCCGGCAAGAAAGACCGGCCGAAGTTCCTGGACTACTACCACGATTTTGCCGACCAGACCCATCTAATCAACATCTCCAGCCGGCCCGGCATAGAATCGCTGCGGCCCTACTTGAACATGCAGACGGTCGGTTGGGACATGGACATCCCCGATGCCTTCCGGGCCGCCCAGTTCCTCAAGGAGCTGCACGAATACGAGCGCAGCGGCAAGCTCCCGAATCTCATCATCATCTGCCTGCCGGACGATCACACGTCCGGAACCAAGGCAGGCTCCCCCACCCCCGCGGCCCAGGTGGCGGACAACGATCTGGCCTTTGGACAGATCGTGGAGGCGATCAGTCGCGGCCCCTTCTGGGCCAAGACCTGTATCTTCGCCATCGAAGATGACCCCCAGAACGGCTGGGATCACGTCAGCGGCTATCGCACGACGGCATATGTCCTCAGCCCGTACACCAAGCGCAAGGCCGTCATCAGCACCCAATACAACCAGACGAGCATTCTCCGCAGCATGGAGCTGATCCTGGGTCTGCCGCCCATGAACCAGATCGACGCCACCGCCACCCCCATGGGCGACTGCTTCACCGAGGCGCCCGACCTCACCCCGTATGTCGCCCTGCCCACCAATGTCTCGCTGGACCAGATGAACCCGGAGCCCAAGAAGATCTCGGACGCCACGCTGCGCCGAGAGGCACTCGCCTCCGCCCGGCTACCGCTGGAAGAAGTGGACCGCTGCCCCGAGGACGTGCTGAACCGGATTCTCTGGCATGCCATGAAAGGCACGCAGGAGCCCTATCCCCAGTGGGCCGTGGCGACGAATCTCGAAGACGATGACGGAGCCGATTCGGGAAAAAGCTATTGACATTATGGCCTATCTAGAGATAGGATTTGTCGCCGATAAAGGTGGCAAGGGGGTGATGGTCTTCACAGGCATTGGGTAACGGCTGTACCTGCGTGTTGGCGGCGGCCGTTGCAGGTCGTTCGATCTCAGGGCTGCGAAGGAAGGAAAGGAGTGTAAACGACCTCGCAGAGGAAACGCGAATCCACAGAAACCAAATAATAATGAGAGGGGCAGTTATGTCTTTGCAGAAACGCTTGACGGCGGAGATGATTGGGACGTTCTGGCTCGTATTTGGCGGCTGTGGCAGCGCCGTACTGGCGGCGGCCTTTCCCCAGCTCGGGATCGGATTTCTCGGGGTGGCCCTCGCTTTCGGGCTGACCGTATTGACCATGGCCTATGCCATCGGGCACATTTCCGGGTGTCATCTCAACCCGGCGGTGACGGTCGGCTTGGCAACAGGCCGTCGCTTCCCCTGGAACGAAGTGATTCCCTACGCCATTGCCCAGGTCATCGGGGCCGTGGTGGCCTCCATCGTGCTCTATCTGATTGCCAGCGGCAAGGCCGGGTTCAGCCCCAGCAATGGATTTGCCGCCAACGGATATGGGGCGCACTCCCCAGGCGGGTACTCCTTGACGGCCGCACTACTGGCTGAGATCGTCTTGACCTTCATGTTCCTGATGATCATCCTGGGTGCGACCGACTCCCGGGCGCCCGCCGGGTTTGCTCCCATCGCCATCGGTCTGGGGCTGACCTTGATCCACCTGATCGGCATCCCTGTGACGAACCTGTCCGTGAACCCGGCTCGCAGCACCGGGCCGGCACTGTTTGTAGGCGGCTGGGCCCTGGCCCAGTTGTGGCTGTTCTGGTTGGCGCCGCTGGTCGGTGCGTGCTTGGCCGGACAAGCCTACCGGGTCCTCAGTGGCGAGGCGGCTACACCCGCGCTGTCCCCTACGGCAAAAGCAGCAGTTCGCAACGTCGCTACGCCGGCATAGCACGATTCGAATCCTGCCTACGGATTGTGTAGTCATTGCACGAGCATTGGCCCCCGGGATCTGGGGAATACCCGCGATGGGCCCCAGAGTTGTTATGCCCAGCCCTTGCCGGGGAGTCCTCGCCTAGTGAGTTTTGAGGAACAGAACCGGTAATCCAATCGCACCTCTTGCTGGGTGCCAGACTGGCGCTGGCGTAGACATGTTCGACTCGACGGGCAAGACATGCTGACGGGCCCCCAAACGCGGTCTTTCGCGTTTGGGAACCCGACGCCAGCGTAAGCATGGCACCCAGCCATTGCCGAAGTTGCTCGTCAAAACTCATCAGAGTGATGGATGAACTTGGCTCAGTAGGCAGGTTTCCTTTCTCTTCCTACCCTTTCCGCCCACATTCCTCCTCTTCTGCGCTCAGGTAGAAAAAAGCGAGAAATATCCGAGCGGTTCGCCCGACTGATAGTACGAATCGTACTATTGGAGCCATCATAGTGAAACCGGAAACCGAGTTGTCCACGCTATCCCTGGCGCTGCTGGGGTTGATCTCGCAGAGACCGCTGACGGGATACGATCTCCGCAAGATCTTCCAAACTACGCCGATGGGCCACTTCAGCAGCAGTCCCGGAGCCATCTATCCCGCCCTGCGGCGCCTCGAAGAGGCCGGCTGGATTCGCAGCGTCACCAAGGAGAGCCGGACCCGCCGACAGCGGACGATCTATGAAATCACGGCACGCGGGCGTAAGGCTCTCCAAGAGCATCTCTCCCGGACCGTCACGAGTGAGGACGTCACCTGGCACATGGACGATTTGATGCTGCGGTTTGCCTTCATGGATGGGGTTATCGGCCGCGAAATGGCCGTGCGGTTCCTACGGGACTTCGCAGCCCGGATCGACGCCCACGTGGCGGAGCTGCGCGGCTATTTTGAAAGTGCCAAGAGCATCCTGCCGCCGTGCGGCAGACTGGCTATGGAGAGCGGCATCCAGAATTATGAAATGTACGCCCAGTGGGCCAGACGAGCGATGGACGAACTGCGGAAATAACCGGCGGCAGCCGAGGAGAAAGGAGCAACCATGAACGCGACACGAATTCTTGGAACAACGGCTGGATACCTCTGGCGGCTTCCCCTGTGCGCCCTGGCGTATGTGGCCAGCGCGGCGGCGAGTGGGGCCCTGGTTTCTGCCTTGGGGCTGCCCCTTCCGGAAGTCCCGAAGCAGACTGACGAACGGACGTTGGGCTTGTGTCTGATCCTTGGGAGTCTCGCTCTGGGCCTTGGGCTGGCGCCTCTGGCACGGCGGCTTCGAGGCACGTTCGCCGTCCGCTCGCTGGCGCTGGCCGGCCTGTGCTACATTTGTCTCGGCGTCAACACACCGATCGAGGCGGCCATCTTCACGAGCCTGGGCGGCATGACAGCTATTCCGGTCTTTTCTATCCTGCCGTGTCTGCTGTTCGGTGTCATGATGGCCCTGCTGTTTAGACCCGTGGAGCAAGGTAGTTCGTTCCTCTCGGATGCGAGACGCTTCTTCGAAGGCCGCACGCCGGGGCAGTGGGCCGGGCGCCTCGCGGCAGCCGTTTGCGCCTTTCCCCTGATCTACTGGACATTCGGGCTGATGATTGCACCGTGGGTCCGTCCTTATTACGAGCAGGGACAGTTCGGGCTGGCTTTGCCGAGCGCGACGGTGATCGTCCTCGTCCAGTTGCTGCGGGGCGCGCTGTTCCTGGCGGCGGCCCTGCCGATCCTGGTGCTGTGGTCCGGACCACAACGGCAACGGATCCTGTCGCTGGGTCTCGCCTTCTACGTGCTCGTCGGGCTGTTCAGCATGATCCAGACCTACTGGCTCGCACCAACGCTGCTGATCCTGCACAGCCTGGAAATCTTCGTCGATTCGATGGTCTATGCCCTGGTTCTCGCTCCGCTGCTCGCGTACGGCGGCAAAGCAAAGGCCGATGAGCTGTTCGCCCGCTTCCTGCCGTGCTTGGAGCAGGCGCCCATCGAGAGATAAAAGGAAACCACCTGATTTGGAGGTAAGAAAGCATGAGAACGCACGGAATCCTGTCGGCCATCGCGATCGCCATGATCTGCAACGCGATCTCGCTGGGAACCAACGAGCCGAAACGTACGGACGATTCGATCCTGCGGCAGACGTTCGATCTGGCCGGTCCACGGTCGGCCCAAGTCCAAGTTTTCGACATGGAGACCCGGGTGATCACGTACGCCCCGGACGGCAAGCGCATCAATACGGATGTCCTGAAGCTGCAACTCAAGTGCACGCCGGCGCGGGTGACGGGCAAAGAGGCGGATGAGTACACCTGCCTGAAGTTCACCCTCCAATTCGGGAGCAGCCCGGAGGTCGCGGTGCCGGCGGTGGCCAACTGGACGTACTTGTTCAAGAACACCGCCACCGGCCTCGACGAGAAGGGGCAGGTGTTCGGCATCGACCATGCCAAGTTCGAAAAGCTCGTGGACGCGAACGGACAGGCGATCCCCCCGGACAAGGCGTACTACGTCTACAATGCCTTCATCGACTTTCATGGCTTCTGCAATGCCTTCGCCGAGCCGGCCCAGGGAGGCAAGGGCATCCAGGATCTCAAGAACATCGGCCAGAAGATCGTCCACGCCGCCGCCTTCACTGAGCCGCCGGTGAACCTCGGCAGCAACATCGAAAAGGGCTCCACCTTCAAGAACGGTGAGGTCACCTTGGAACTCAAGGGACTGAGCCTCGTGGACAAGGCTGCCTGTGCCCTCCTGGGCTTCGATTCCGGCCAGAGCTCGTTCCAGATGCTCATCAAGCCCCTGCCCAATATGGAGGTTCGCGCCGTCGGCGCCTCGCACTACAAAGGCGACATCTACCTCGATTTGGCCACGCGCTGGCCCCGCAAGGTGACGATGGATGAGTTGGTCGTCGCCGAGAGCACCGTGTCGACGCTGCCCAATAAGATGAGTGCGGTCATCGAGCGCGACACGGTGATTCGCAACGTGACCCCAAAGGCCGGCGAATGACCGTTCCAGAACCTGTCTAAGCAGAGCCGGCACCTGATCGGGTGGCATCGCCAAGGGCTCGGCCCTTGACGATGGCGGCTTTCGTGTGCGTAGGACCATCGTCAAGGCCGGAGGCCTTGGCGATGCCACCCAGACTGGAATGCGCGAGGCTCAGCAGATGGAGACGAACACGGTGCTACGGAGTGTCGGGTGGTCGAAGGCTGCCCGACGCCCGGATCTCGTCCAGGGCCGCCCAGTACTCCTTCAAGGCCTTGCGGCCCCTGGGAGTCAGCCGGTACTGCGTGTGCGGCATCTTGCCGACGATGCTCTTGTTCACCTGAACATAGCCGCTGCGTTCGAGGTGAGCGACATGGGCCGAGAGATTCCCGCGCGTCAGTCCGAGCCTGCGGCATAGGGAGGGAAAATCCGCCCACGCGACGCCGGACAACGCCGTCATGATCCGCAGGCGGGCTGGTTCATGAATCACTGGATCAATATGTGCGATGGCGCACCTTCCTTACGGAACTGGGCCGCAAACGGCTACCGAGCGAGAGGGTCAATACTTCGTGATTCCAAACCCGGCCAGCGCCCCTCGGCCAGACTCTGTAACGTAGTATTTCGTTGCCCGACCGCGACCTTGGCGGATCAACCAGCCCTGTTTGACGCAATACTCAAGGAAGCCGCCGCCGATAGCGAACGGGTTGGCCGGGTCGCCATCGGGCCCAGGTTCCGTCGGAGACTTGCCCGCGCCCATCCTCTGGGCCTTGTGCCATTGGCGGTCCTGCTCCCGGCTGACGCCCAGGTGTTTCAGGAGCTTCTCGTGCTCCTCGGGGGTCAGGTTCTTGCCCTCATGCTCCTGGTGCCACCGCCGGTGCTCCTGTTCCGTCATCGTCATCCCCAGGTGTCGGATCACTTTCTTCGTACCCATGCCTGTTCCACCTCCACAAGTCGGCCCGGCCATGCGCGCCTGCTTTTGTTTGCACTGCATACATGTTTGCAACACAAACATCTCTTGTCAACAAGAAAAACGGCAAGAGCAAGATTTTTCGGGAAGGGAAAAGGGGACATTCTACTTTTCCCCTTCTCGGAGGGAAAAGTAGAATGTCCCCTTTTCCGCTGGCGGTCTGTACCGGGCCCAGACACAGGCGCAAGAACGGTCATACACCCATTTTTCGGTGCCGCCTTCGACCGATGCGGAGAAATCCACACCCAGACCTGGTGCCCTCCTCCAGGTTCAGTTCCGAGGTTCCGATACGTCGCACGCGAGACGAAGACCGTTGTTGTAGTGGACCACATGCCCCAGCGGCGTCTGCATGCGGATGTAGGAACGACACAGCCACTCGGGATTGTAGAACGAGCCTCCGCGCGTAATGCCTCGCGGATCTATCTCCGGCGTGGCGAGCCAGGCGGAACCGTCGGTCGGTGCCTCGGGACCGTCGCGGTGGTACAGGTCCTGGACCCACTCCCAGGCGTTGCCGTGCATGTCGTAGAGTCCCCAGGCGTTGGGCTGCTTCTGGGCTACCGGGTGGGTCCGGCCGGCGCTGTTCCACGCATACCAGCCCATCTCGCCGAGACCGCCGGCGTGGTCGCCCGTCGTGCCGGCCCGACAGGCATACTCCCATTCGGCCTCGCTGGGCAGGCGGATGCTGTGCCCGGTCTTGGCGCCGGCCCACCGGCAGAACGCCACGGCGTCGTACCAACCCAGGCAAACGACGGGCTCGCGGTCGGTCTGCATGTAGCCGGGGTGCCTCCAGTCGAGGAGCAATTCGAAATGCCAGTCTCTCTCACCCGCCACGAAGGCCCGGCCTTGCTTCTCCGCGTCCGTGAGGTAGCCGGTCTGCTCCACGAACTGACGGAACTGCTCCACGGTGACTTCCGTGACGCCCAGGTAGTAGGGATAGTCGATGGTCACGTCACGGGCCGGCATCTCATAAGTCCAGTTGTATTCGTCCACGTAGCGGTGCGGGCTTCCCATCGTAAAGCGGCCGGGAGGGATGCGAGCGAAATCGAACGTCACCCCCTCCACGTGCAGAGCCAGCCGGGCAGGAGCATTCGGCACGGCTCGGGCCGCCACCCGGCGCTGGTCCTGCGCCCAGGTGCGCGGGGCGGCGGGCCGGTCGGATCGGACGATGCGAAAGCCCGTGTCGGTCGCGCGCAGAGCTTGGGGAGCGGGGTATCGAAACGCAGACCGGCACGAGGCCGACGGCGAGCACCAGGAGCCGCCGCGCAGCACCCGACGGACGGCGGCACCGGCCGGGACATCGGACAGGAGATTCGCGCTGCCATCGGTGGACGCCCCCCGATAGTGCCAACGGTAGACATCGTCGCACCATTCGGCCGCGTTGCCGAGCATGTCATAAAGGCCCCAGGCGTTGGACGCTTTCTGGGCGACGGGATGGGGACATTCGACACGGTCGTCGCCCACCCAGGCCACCGCCTCAACCTCCCCCGCGCCATCGCCTTTCGTGCCGGCGCGACAGGCGTACTCCCACTGGGCCTCGGTCGGCAGACGGATCGGTTGACCGCTCCGGGCCGAGAGCCACGCACAGAAGGCCTCAGCATCGACGTAGCTGAGGCACACGACGGGGTAATCATCCCTCTGCTCGAAGGGGGGACTGCGCCAGTTGCACCCGCGCGTCCATTTCCTGTTGTCAGGCGTGGGCATGTGCCAGGCGGCGCCCTCACGCTCGGCCACGGTCTGGTATCCCGTGGACTCCACGAAGGCACGAAACTGCCGGACCGTCACTTCGGTTTTGCCCATGTAGAAGTCGCTGGCGATGCCCACCTCATGGACGGGTCGCTCGTCGCTGTCGCCCTCGTCCGAGCCCATGAGGAATGTCCCCGCCGGAATCCGCACCAGTTCGAAGGTGGCACCGTCAACTTCGAGCCGCAGGACATCCGGCTTGGACACATCGCACGCGGCACCGCGCCCCAAACTGCTGCACATCACCGCCAGAACGAATCCCGCACAGATCCAACCCCGCGTCTCGAATGTGCCGCATGGCCTGTCCATGGTCTGTCCTCCGGTGCGCTGCCGTTTGTCATTTCTGCAGCACAGCCACCGGCGCGGTCTGCCCTTCGTTCGCGTTGTCTTTCAGGACCCGGACGAGGCGAAAGCCATTGTTGCCGTGGCTGCAATCGGGGAAGCTGCCCATGCGGCAGCCGGAGGCCAGCCAGCCCGGCGGATTGCGGAAAGAGCCGCCGCGCGAGACCACGTCCGATGCGCGCTGGACCTCCCGGCGCGGCTGCCCGTCGGTCGGCGCGCCCTCGTAGTTGGGCTGGAAGAAATCCAGGCACCATTCCCAGACATTGCCGTGCATGTCGTAGAGACCCCAGGCGTTAGGCTGCTTCTGCACGACCGGATGGGTGCGGTTGCACGCGTTATATTGGTACCAGCCCATCTCGCCGAGTTCGCCCGCATAGAGGCCGGTCGTTCCGGCCCGGCAGGCGTGCTCCCATTCGGCCTCGCTGGGCAGCCGGATCTCCTGGCCGGTTTCTGCGGACAGCCAATGACAGAAGGCCATCGCATCGTACCAACTTATGAAGATCGCCGGGTGGTCGTCCGACTGGTCGCGGGTCGCGCGGCACCAATCTACTGCGTCTTCACTTTGCCAATCCGTGTCCGGACCCCGGGACCAGCTCACGCCCACTTTTTCGCCGTCCGTGGGGTAACCCGTGGCCTGGACGAAGGCGCGGAACTGCCCGATGGTGACCTCGGTCGTGCCCACTTCAAAATCATAGCCGATCCGCACCTTGTGGACGGGCTTCTCGATCCCGTCCGTGCCGCCCATCAAGAACTCCCCGGCGGGCACCCGGGCGAATTCAAACCGTGCCCCGTGCGCCTCCAGAATCGTCCGTCCTTTCTGGCGATCATAGACACAGGAGCCCTGTCCCCTCGCGTCCACGCATACCGGCGCCGTCGCGGCCGCGTCGGTCGTCGCCGCGATGGCCAGAGCGATCCGAAAGCCGGTGTCCGGCCTGGAGAGGTGGTTCAGGTAGCGGGCGCGGTATGAGGGTGACAATTGCCGGATCGGAGTGAACCAGGACCCGCCGCGCAGCACGTAGCGCCAGACAGCCTGCGGCATGACCGGATCGTGCGTCGCCGCCTGACCATCCGGTGCGGCTTCGCCGTAATTCGGACGCCAGACATCCAGACACCATTCCCAGGCATTGCCCTGCATGTCGCACAGACCCCAGGGATTAGGCCGCTTCGTGCCGACAGGGTGAACACAATCGGAAGCGTTCCCTTCATACCATGCCGTCTCATCCAGGCGACTGGGGGAACCCTCCCGGCCGCCGGCACGGGCGGCATATTCCCACTGGGCCTCGGTGGGCAGGCAGACGTTCCGCCCGGTCTGCACGCTCAGCCACCGGCAAAACGCCATCGCATCGTTCCAACTGACCACCACGACCGGCTGGTCGTCATTAAGCTCGAAGCCGGGCCGGCGCCAGTCGAGACCACGCTCATTAGGATGCAAGCCGGGCTGCGGGCACGTATTGGCCCAGCCCACCTGTTCGGCGTCCGTCTTGTATCCGGTCGCCTCCACGAAGGCCCGGAATTGGCGGACCGTCACCTCCGTCCGGCCCAGGTAGAAAGCCTGGCCGAACCGGACCTCATGAACCGGCTTCTCGTCCGGATCACCCGTCGCCGCCCCCATCGAGAAGCGGCCCGCCGGAATCCGCACCAACTCGAACGTCACGTTGGCGACCTTTACGATCGGCCCTGTCTCATCCCGTGCACCTGTCGTCGTACTCGAGAAAACACCTTCGGTCAGGCTCAGCACCAAGAAAGCGACTGCCGCCCACCGGAATCCGCGCATACTTCGTCTGTGTCTCATGGTCTAGTTCTCCGCGATTCGCTGTCCGGATGGCGTCGTCCAGCCCGTTCGTAGTGACGCCGTAAGGCGTTATCTTTCTATGCTCTTACGAGCACACTACAAACCAAAGCCTGCGGCTTGACGCTGCCGCCCGCAAATCACCAACTCCCGCACGGCCGCAGGAGCGCAGGCATGGCATTCGATCCAATCATCCATAATCCATCATCCATCATCAATGCAACGGCCGGCCGTAAACCTCGACCTCGATATAGTGATTGAGGTCATCGTGTGTGTTGCCGTTGCTGAAGAGTCGCACGTATCGGCCTTGCGTGCCTTTGCCCTCCAGCAGCTTGCCCTCATAAGTCTCGACGTAGGACAGGTCCCGGCCGGCGCCGAGGCCGAGCGTGTCGTTGGTGTCGTTGTTGAAGATGGTCTTGACGCCGGTCTTGAAGGTCCGGTCGTCCGAGACCTGCACAACCACATCAAGGTACGTCCGCGGCCACTGATGGTAATGCCAGACGAGCACGGCGTAGATCTCGCACCGCTCCTGCAGGTCGATGGTCACGTACTGAGGACCGGGGCTCAGTTCCACAAAGCTGCCGTCCGTCGCCTCCTTATCGCCATCGGTGATCGCACTGAGGCTGCCAATGACCGGCTCTTCGCTCGAGGAGACCGGTTTGCCGAGGGCCACATTCTTCGTGCCGACCGGCGCCAGGAACGGCGGACGCGGGCTGCCGCGCGGCTGTTCCAGGTTCGGCGTCCGGGCATCCTGCGGCGTGCCCACGAACATCGGTTTGGGCAACCGAATCTCCAGCGGCGCCAGCCGGAAGCCACTCGTCGGCGCCGGCGTGGAAATCGGCGTCGGCTCATCGCTCGGCGTGCCGATGCGCTGCCGCGTGCGGTCGTCAACCGCCGTGGACGCCGGCAGGCCCAGATCGCCCAGGCTCGCGGGTCCGGACTGGGGGTAGCTCAGGACCCATTCCTCACGGGCCAGGATACCGCCACTGCCTTGATACTCGATGCTGGCCGCGACGAAACGCTTGGTCTGTGGGTCGGCGAAGGCGGTCGCCCGCAGCAGACTCACGGCCTTGCCGCCAACGCTCAGGCCCGACTCGGCCTTCTCGATCGCGAAAGACTCCATCGCCTTGCCGTCATATTGCGCCGTCGATCCGCCCACGTCATCCTGGGCCGCGAAGACCGCGAACACACCCTGGAGATTCTCCGTCGAGCCGGTGCCGACACCGGGGGCCCACAGGTCGGAAATCGTCAACGCCTTGAGGCGCGGACTGTAGGCCAGCTTCTTGGAGCCGGCAAAATCCCAGCTCACGAGGCTGCCGTCGTCCATGACGGCGTACGCCTTCTGGGCCGCGAAGTTGTACCAGTGCCGCTCGGTGTGAACCTCACCCGCCTGATAGCGGCTGACAACGGCGTACAGCCACGGCATTCTCTGGGTGGCCAGCCGGACCTGATGGAACGTCGCCGGCCCCCGGCCCACGAGACTCCAGACCCCCAGAGTCGCCGCGATCACCAGAACTGCCGCGACCGCCAGGTAAGAAATGGGAAGTTTGAAGTGGGAAGTGGGAAGTGTGGGGGAGCCCCTTGAAACTTCCGACTTCAAACTTGAAACTCCTTGTTGCTTGAACACTTGCAGCATCTGCCGGTGCAGCCGCTCCCGGTGCGCCGGGTTCGGCTCCACGTCGATCTTCAAGCCGCTCACCAGTTTTCGAAAATCGTGCTCGGTTTCGAACATGTGCTATTCTCCACATAGCATGGGCGCGAGCGCCCATGAAGACACAGGCAAGATGGGTTCCCCAACGCGATCTACCGCGTTTGGGGTCCCATGCCCGTGCTACGAATCGCTTCGCAGCACCTCTTGCAGGTGCCGGAGCGTCCGGTGCAGCATCACGCGAATCGTCGCGGGCCGGGCATGCACGACCCGCCCAATCTCGTCATAATCCATATTCTCAAAGAACCGCAGCGTCAGGACCGTCTGGTGCTCCGGCTTAAGCTCCTGAATCGCCGCGTACACCGCCGGCCAATCCAGACGGGACCATTCCGGATCGTCGCGCGGCGCCAGGTCATCCACATTCTCGTCCTCCGCCCACCGCCGCCCCGTCACGTTCCCCATCAGCCGTTTCCGCCGCATGGTCTTGCGGATGTGAGCGTTGGCCTGGTTGGCCGCGATCGTATAGATCCAACTGCGAAAGTCCTGCTCGGTCCGGCCCTTGAAGTCCCGCATGGTACGGGCGACCGTCAGGAACACCGACGAGGTCACGTCCTCGGCCGTGGTTCGGTTGAACAGCCGGTGCACGCAGAACCGGAAGATCCGGTCGTAGTACAACTCATATAGTCTTCCCAGCGCGTCGGCCTGGGTCTTCGCCAGGACCACCAGATCGTCGTAAGCCGTTTGCTCAACAGGTTTTGCCATAATCGCGACCATTGCACGGTTTCAGTTGCGCACCGCGCGGCCATGTTACACGGCTCGGCCCCAGAATCCTACAAAAACCCCGGCGAATGCTTGGACGGAGGTTCTTTGTGTGGCGTCCGTGCCGCCCTGCGTGCGCAGGGACTGAACACTATGTCATATGGATTCGGAAAAGCTGATGCGCAGTCCCCGCTCTGTCATCCTGAGGCGAAGCCGAAGGATCTGGCCACCGAACGGGAGGTTTCTCTCCTTCGCGGCCCAGATCCTTCACTCCGCTGCGCTCCGCTCAGGATGACAGACAGGGCGAGAGAATCCATCCTGATCGGTATCAGGCGTGGCCTGCGTGCCGGACCGCCTGGATTCCACGGGTACGCGTCTTGCGACGATGGATTGCCTCGCTACTTGCCGTCGACGGCCGCCGGCTGGAGCAGAACTTGCCCCCGGCCCAGCAGTGTGCCGGTGGCGCGAGCCAACCGGACCTGTGTGACCTCGTAGTCGGCGAAGGCACTGATCCGGCGTGACTGGGCGTCCGCCAAGCGGGAGGCCGCCTGCACGACCTCCGTGCTCGTGCGTCGGCCCAACTGGAACTGGGATTGCTCCACCCGGTAGTCGCGATAGGCCCGGGTCACACCCTGCTCGGCGCCCAGAATCCGCCGCCAACTCTGCTGCAGCCCGTCCACGGCATCATAGACGTCCAGCCGAATCTGCTGCTCTTGCTGCTGGCGGTTCAATTGGGTTCGGACTTTCGCCAGCCGGGCCTGTCGGTATTGCGCTTCGGCGGCACGATTGCCCAGAGGGATGGTGGCCGACAGACCGACCCGATGGTCCTGCGCGGGCCCGTGGAAAAGGTCATCAAAAGCGCCGCCGACGTTCGCCGCTTGCCCACCGGCACGGTAGCCGTACTCCAGGTCCAGCCGTGGCAGCAGATTGTTCTTCGCCCGGGCGATCTCGATATCACCGATGGCCAGTTGGAACTCCAGCTCGGCCAGCTCCATCCGGTTCTCCAGCGCCGCCTTGACGAGGGTCTCCTGATCCAAATCCAATCCCTTGGGGTCGGGAGCGGTGACCGTGTTGATGTCTATCGGCGAATTCAGCGGTAGGTCCGGGCGATTCATAATCCGCTTGAGCTCCCTCTCGTAGTCCCGAACCGCGGTTTCGGTACTGATCACCGCATCCAGGGCGCTGGACAGACCCGCCTCGGCACGCACGATTTCGATCTTCGGAAGCGAGCCGGCCGCCACTTTGATGCGCGCCGTTCTCACCTGACGCTCGGCCAACTTGTACTGCTCCCGGTTGACCGCCAATTGCACACGGGCCGAGTAGAGATACCAGTAGACGATGTCGGCATTGGCCAGAGTGTTGATCGCTTGGAGTTTCGTGAACGCATCGATGTCCCCCTTCTCGTACCCGGCGATCTGAAGGGAATAGGTGTTGACCCGCGTGCCCGCCCCCCGCAGCAGCGACTGGACCACCGAGACACTGGCCGCGGCCTCCGAGACACCGTCGACATCCGCAACCGGCAGACTGGTAGTAACCGTGCCACCCGTCTGCAAGGGCGTCACCAGACTCGGTTCCAATGTCCGGCTCGAGACGGCACCCCCCCCCTGCGATTCCGTTCGGCCGTAGCTCGCCGAAGCTTGAAAGACCGACTCGAATCTCGCCCGCTCTATGTCCACCGCCTGCTGAGCAATCGAGGGACTGACCAGTTGGACCTTCAGGCCCAGGTTGTTGGCCAAGGCCGCCGCCCGGACCTCCGGCAGGCTGAGCTTCACCATAGGCCGGGGCTGGTTCGGCTCCGTTACCCCTTTGGCCACCTCCTTCGTCGCCTCCTCGATGGAGACCGGCGGCGACTTGGATTGTTCCGTGAGCTGGACACTCTCAATCTGGCCCGTTTTCGCGGCCAAGGCCGCCAACTCCGGCTTGGGCCGGAATTCCGGCAGCCCGCAGCCGATCACGCCCAGTATGGCCCCTAGCAGTACCGCTGCTGGCGCCGTGTCCCGAATCCGCCCGTGTACACCCATACGCTTTCTCATAAACCTGCCTATCCTCCTGTGAACCGTCCGCCTACAGATCGCGCAGGGACATTCACACGGAACGGGTGAGCAAACAACGTGCCAGTAGGGGCAACCGGGACCCCCAACGCGACGCATCGCGTTGGGGAAGGGCTCCCACCGGCGAAACGGAGCCGGTGGGGACCCGAACCCGACCCTGTGGTTGCCCTGGCGCGGGTAGGCACAGGGGCAGGAGGGCAGGCACGGGGGCCTGCCCCTACGGGAACTTGTCCACTTTTGACACCGGCGCGCCCGGATTCGGACACTTGCGGGCCAGTAGGAGCCCTGAAACATCTTTCGCTCCTACAGCCCAGATCATGACCAACTGCTCGGGATCGGGCCAAGGCAGCGGCCGCAGCAGCACCGCGTTCACCACGGAGAAGATGGCGGTAGTAGCGCCGATCCCCAAGCTCAGAATCAAAATGACTACGACCTATTCCAGCATTCCATCATTCCCATCCTATTCGCATCGCAGCGCCACCATCGGATCGACCCGCGCCGCCCGGCGGGCGGGGATGTAGCTGGCCAGCAGCGAGGCGGCCCCGAGCAGGGCCACGGTGGCCACGATGCTGACCGGATCGACCGGGCGGATGCCGTAGAGCAGGCTGGCCGATACCTTCGCCACACCCAATCCCAGCAATAGCCCGACCATCAATCCCACTGCCGTCAGCACCAGTCCCTCCCGCAGGACCATGCCCATGATATTCCCGCGCGTCGCCCCCAGGGCCTGGCGAATGCCGATTTCCGAAGTGCGCGAAGCAACCATATAGCCCTTGATCGCGTAGATGCCCAGCGCCGCCAGGAACAGAGCCGCCGCCCCGGCCGCCAGCGCCAGGCGGGCGCCGAATCGCGCCAGCCAGACGGAGGACTCGTCATGACGTCTCTGGGCCAGAGTCGCTACCGACAGGACCGGGAGGCGCGGGTCGAACCGGTGAATCTCCTCCGCAATCCGCCGCCGCAGGAGATCCACCGATCCCTTGTTCGCGACGTGCAGATAAAGGTACGAGGACAACGCATTCGGTTCGGTGGGCGTATACATCTGGGCACGGACCTCCCGGTCCCCGATGCCCGGCATGTTGGCGACGATCCCGACCACCCGATAGGGATCAGAATCCGCTTTGGTAAACAAGCCCCACTGGATGAGACAACCGAGAGCATTGCCGTCCGGGCGGAGCTGGCGTGCCAGACTCTCATCGATGAGCGCGACCTTCTCCGCCTTCGGGACGCTGTCCAGCCGGTCAAAGAGCCGCCCCCGCAACAGCGGGATCTCCATCGCCTTGAAGTAATCCCGGCCGACGAAGGCGAGGGCGCCCCGGCGTGCGAGAGGCCTGCCCGACCCGCTCTGGTCCGCCCCCGGCAGGTACTCGCCAATGGGCACATGCGAACCGCCCCCGAAGAGCAACCGGGGCGACGTCCCCAGCGCCTTCACGTCCGGCAGAGACGCCAGATGATCCGTCAAGGCCTCGTACGCCTGGAGGCTCTGGACCAGGTCATACCCGGCCGCCAATGGATCGATCTGGACGACCAGCTTGTCCTCCAGGGGAAACCGCGGGTCCGGCCGCGCTATTTGCAGGGCACTCCGTGTCAACAACGTCGCGCTGAGCACCAGGACGACCGCCAAAGCGATCTGGCCCGCCACCGAGAAACCGCCCCGCCTTCTCCCAAGGGACCCCAGTACGCGGCCGGCGGCTCCCTTCATCTCGCCGGCAATGTCACGCCGGGACAGACGCAGAGCGGGTCGCAGACCGAACAGCAGCGTGGCCATCAGGCACAAGCCCAGCGTGGCCGCCAGGACGCGAACGTTCAAACCGGGTCGGAGGTTGTTGGTCATCGGGTCCGGAACGGCGGCGATCCAGACCCTGAGAATCCGCGTGCCCCAGAAAGCCAGCAGAATGCCGAGAACCCCGCCCAGCAGCGCCAGCAGCCCAGACTCCATAAGCAACTGCCGGATAATCCGCCAGCGGCCCCCGCCGAGGGCCAGGCGGACGGCAATCTCACGGTGGCGCGCGGCCCCTTGCACGATCAGCATGTTCGCCAGGTTCAGGCAGGCAATCATCAGGATGAGCGCGGAGGCGGCCATCAGCACCAGGCTGATGATGGTCATCATCCGACGGCCTTGCTCCGAGTCACCCCCTATATCGAATCGGCCCGGCGGGCGGGGGTTCAACGAGGAACGGCCCCGCCAGTCCTCGCGATCCTCCAGTTTGAGACGCGGGCCGAGAGCCTGCAATTGTGCCTGGGCCACCGGCATGGTCACGTCGGGCTTGAGTCGTCCGACAAGGTGGAGCCACGGATACTCGCGGTTCGGCTGTCGCCGGGGCAACGTGTCCACCGTCCGGAAGCTCCCCAGCGGCAGCCACAGGTCGGGGCCGACAAGTGTGACGCCGGTGAAGCCCTCCGGGGCCACCCCGACGACCTGGCAGCGGGCGCCGTTGACGCTCACAAACGCGCCGACGACGTTCGGATCGCTGCCCAGCCGCTGCCACCAGCGCTGGCTCAGGACCACGACCGGGGCGCTGCCCGACCGCTCTTCCTCGGGCAAAAAAGCCCGTCCCCGCACCGGCGCCACTCCCAGAACAGAAAAGTAGTTCGCCGAAACGTAGCTCGTTTGCACCTGCCAGGCCGAATCGCCATGAACCAGGGTGGCGGAGTCCAGAAGCACTCCCTGGGCCATGAGATCGCTGAAGGCCAGGCGGCTGTCGCGGAACGTGAGATACTCAGAATAGCGAAACCAGGAAAACCGGGCGTCTTGGATCGCGCAGAACGCCAACTGCTCGGGGGCTTTCACCTTCTTTGGATGCAGCAGCAGCAGCAGATCGGACATGCTGAACATGATCGTATTGGCCCCGATGCCGATCGCCAAGGTAATCAAGGCAATCGCCGTAAACCCGGGGGACTTCCGGAGCATGCGAACAGCGTACCGCAGGTCCTGCCAGAGGATCGTCATTGCCGTACGGGCGAATGATGATTCGCCCCTACTCCTTTCTCTGTTGCCAGTTGCCGGGCACCCATGGTCCTGCCGACAAGTAATGACGGTCAACTACCCCCTCACGTTATTCACATCGCAGTGCCACCATCGGATCGACTCGTGCCGCCCGGCGGGCCGGGATATAGCCGGCCAGCAGCGAAGCGAGGCCCAGCAGAGCCACGGCGGCGACGATACGGACTGGATCAATGGGGCTGACGCCACAGAGCAGGCTGCCGATCAGACGCGCCGTGGCCAGTCCCAGCAATAGTCCCACGAACAATCCTGCTACCGTCAGCACCATTCCCTCCCGCAGGACCATGCCCAGGACGTCCCGCTGGGTCGCCCCGAGAGCCTTGCGGATTCCGATCTCTGAGGTCCGGGAGGCGACCCTGTAGCCCTTCACCGCGTAGAGGCCCAGAGACGCCAGGAACAGGGCCATGGCCCCGAAGCCCAGTGCCAGCCGGGCGCCCATTCTCGTGGCCGACACGAAGGGGTTGTTGCGGTAACGGTCCGCCAGCGTCAGCACCGATACGACCGGCAGATGCGCATCCACCCTGTGAATCTCCGCCGGAATCTGTCGCAGGAGGGCCGACGCCGTCGCCTTCGTCGTGCCCGCGATGCGCAAAGGGATGAAGACAGGCCGATGAGACCATAGCGGCACATAGATCTGGGCTTGATCGATCTTGTTATTCGAGGCCATGTGCAGATGGGGCACGATCCCAACCACACGAATCGGCCGTGACGAAGCCCGCGAGCCCTACCGGATCAAGCAGCCCAGGGCATGGCCATCCGGCCGGAGCTTGTGGGCGATGCGCTCATCAATCATCACCACCGGCTCGGCGTCCCGGGCATCGTCGAGGCGGTCGAAGGACCGTCCCTGCAGCAAAGGCATTCCCATCGACTCGAAGTAATCCACGCCCACTCGATATAACGTCAACTCGTTCACCGGCGGGCTCCCGGTCAGATCGTCTTCTCCTCCCGGTGTATACTCCTGGATGGAACCGCCGGGCTCGCCTCCCTCGGCGAAGGGGAAGGAGTAGGACAAGCTCACCGTCTGGACACCAGGCAGGGACCGCAGACGATCGGCTAGCGCTTCGTAGATTTGCGCGCTGCCCGCGCGGTCGAACCCCGTTACGAGGGGATCGACCTCGACCAACAGCTTGCCGTCCCGGCGGAGGCCGGCACGAGCCGGACCGGTTTGCAGGGCGCTGCGGGTGAACAACGCCGCGCTCATCACGAGCACGACGGACAGGGCAATCGGGCAGATCACTGACAAGCCGCGTGGCTGGCACGCCCTTCGCGCCGAGCGGAGCACCCCACTGTCGGATTCCTTCCGATCGCTGACGACGTCGCGCCGTGAGAGCTGGAGGGCGGGCTTCAGGCCGGAGAGCACAGTGGCGACCACGCAAAAGCCCAGCGTAGCGGCCAGGACGCGAACGTCGAGATCGATCCGCAGCGATCCGGTCAAGTCAAAGGGGAGCTTCAGACTCCCCACCCACACATTCACGAGCCGGATGCCCCAGAAGGCCAGGACCAGTCCCAGGGCCCCTCCCAGGACCGCCCACGGAAGAGACTCGATGAGCAACTGCCGCACGATCCGCCGGCGGCCCCCGCCGAGGGCCAGGCGGAGGGCAATCTCCCGATGCCGCGCGGCCCCTGGCACGATCGTCCTGTTCGCCAGATTCAGACAGGCGATGAGCAGAACGACCGTGGACACGCTCATCAGGAAGAGGCGGATGCCACCCCGAGCGTTCCGGTCCTCGCCGCGGCGGTCCGGAATCAGCCGGGGCAGGTGGTTCAGGCACAGCAGGCCGTTGGCGGTCCACCAGGTGGGATAGTTCTCCTTCCGGCGCGGGGTCAGAGATGGCCGCCGCGCCGGGGCGGTGGCCATGGTCAGGCCGGGCTTGAGCCGGCCCGCCGGCACCACACGGGGATAGTTCCACGATTCGCTCGCAGGATGGTCCGGCTTCTCCCAAGGCACGTGCCCCACCAGGCCGTAACGGCCCCGAGGTAGCCACCGATCGGGTCCGAGGAGCGCCGTGCCTGGGAATCGCTCCGGAGCCACGCCGGCCACCCGAAAGAACGTGCCGTTGATGGCGACCTGTTGGCCCACAAGACTGGGATCGGCACCCTGCCGCTGCCAGGCCCGGTAGCTGAGAATGACGACCGGCAGCGTCCCTGGCTGTTCCTCCTCCGGCAGGAACGCTCGCCCGCGCGCGGGTGCAACGCCCAACGTGGAGAAGTAGTTGGCGGAGACGAACGAGGCAAACGCCTGCCGGGCGACCTCTCCCTGCTCCAGGACAAACACGTCGGGACAAGAGGCCATGAGATCGCGGAACACCGGATTGCCGTCCCGGAGCTCCACGTAGATCGAGTAGGGAAAGATTCTGCTATTGGGAGTCCGGCAGACCACCAGTTCGTGGGGAGCCTTGACCTGCACCGGGCGAAACAGCAGGGCATTGACCACGCTGAACATGATCGTATTGGCCCCGAGGCCCAGCGTCAGCGTGAGCACGGCCACGGCGGTGAACCCCGGGCTCTTGAGCAATTGCCGGCCGGCGTACTTGAGGTCATTCATGGGCCTGGTCCTCGACGCAAAGGTCGTTCGAAGTATTCACGCCACACGGCGCAAGCGGGACGGGCGCGGCCCTGCTCGTCCAGAAGGCCGCAATCCCGCCAAGCCATGAACAGCTCGGGGGCCGTCGCTTTGATTTTGTCCCAGAGCGCATCGTAGTCGCGGTGAATGAACAACACGACAAACTCGAAGCGGCGTTGCTCGGCCAGGGCCAGGAGCACCCGCAGGTAAGCCGCCTGCTTCTCCGGGGAGCCGTCAATCACGATCTTGCTCTTTGGTAGAACCAGGCGGTCCCCCGTGTCGTTGGTTTCCACAAACGCGTAGGGCTTGCCGAAGCGGTCGAACTGCTCGGTGAGCCACTGCAATGCCTTCTCTGGCGGCTGTCCAAGCAAGAACGGATAGTAACTCACGGCGACGAGATCATTGTCCGGCATCAACCGATAGACGTAGCGATGCCGCTCCACGTAGGCGCGCCATTGGTCCGCGCCGGCGTTGAGGATCTCGTTCACCTCCATGCCAATGCCCAGGTAATCCGGCGGGAAGAATTCGATGCTCCGTCGGCCCTAGGTGAGGTAAGCCTTCTTCCCAAGCGGGTCATCGTAGGCTTTGCCCTTCCGCTCCGGTGGCCGTGGCGTGCCGCCTTGGTCGGGCCGCTTGAGGTCACCGCGCCCCGGCGAGAGCGCGAGATAGACCTTCGCCCCCGGCGGCTTCCTGGAGCGCTGGGATTCGTGCTCGCGGAGGACCTCCTTCGGAAACGGTGCGTCGCGCAGCGCTTCCGTCCAGGGGACACCTTCCATGTGATGCGCGATCAGATCGGCGTTCGTGCGCACCAACTGACGTGTTTCTTCCATCGCCTCCAGGCTGATATCGTGCGGAAAGGCCGTGAAACCCATCCGGAAGGAACGAGAGCGCTCCGCCGCCGGAGCCGCGGCTGGATTCCGGGCCGGCGGTTCCGAGCCATCGGCTATCCCCCAAAGGAGCAGGAACGTCACCGCCGCCGTGCAGCGAACGTACGGCACCACCATGGGAAATTCCTTGCGTACATCTGGCCAAAAGACTCTCATCGTTTCTCCTACTCGTATCGCAGCGCCACCATGGGGTCGATCCGTGCGGCCCGGCGGGCGGGGAGGTAACAGGCCCTCAGGGCCGCCGCCACAACGACCAGGATCACGACAGAAACGGTCCGTGGATCGTACGGGCTGATCTCGTACCGGAGACTCTGCAAGAGCCGACCCACAGCCAGTGCGCCCGCTACACCGACGAGCAGTCCAAGTCCGACCGGTGCCATGCCCCGGAGCAGAACCATCCCGCACCGATCCGCCGGCCGTGCCCCCAACGCGGCACGGATACCGAGGTCACGCGTCGGTCGTGCCACCGAATCGGAGACCACTCCCTAGATACCCCAGGCGGCCAGGAGAAGGGCACGGACCGCGAAAAGGGAGGCGATCAGCCTCGGGAACCGCCGCGGAGACACCGAGTCATCCAGCACCTCCTGCCGGGGGCGCAGCGCGGCAATCGGTACCTCGGCATCGACGTTGCGGAGCGCCGCACGCCCCGCGCCAGCGATCGAAAACGGGTCGCCCCAGGATCGTGCCCCAACGACGGTTTTCTCCGGGGCCTTATCCCAGTAAGGGCGATAGACGAGGGGTGCGGCCTCCCGATCGGCCTAGGGGCGCCCCTTCGCGGTCACCCCCATGACTTCCTACTCTCTGCTGTCTTCGTGCAGGAACCGGCGTCCTACGACCCCCTCGTCCGGAGGCCACCGCACCCGCGCGAGCCGCGGGGAGACGACCGCCACCGCCCGCGCGCGATCGGTCTCAGCCCAGGGGCGTCCCTCCCGCCGCGGGATGCCCCTGGTGCCCCAGTAGTCCGCGCTGAGGAAGCGGACATGGGCCATCGGCCGTTCCCTGTCCCGGCGGGAGTCCCCCGCCAGCCCCACGGAACTAACCCCGTCTTGCCCTTTCCGCGGCAGGGCGCTGACGAGGGCCGCCGAGCGAACGCCGGGGGCGGCGGTCACCTCTTCCAGCAGCCGGGCAGGAAGCCGGCGTTTCTGCTCCCAGGAATCATATTTCGCCGGGGGCGGGGCCATCTCGACGGCCAGGACCGTAGGAGCGTGGAAACCCTTGTCGGCACGCAGGATGTGCCAGAAGCTAGGCAACAGAAGTCCCGCGCTGACTAGCAGCACGACGCCGAGCCCCACTTCGATGCTGATGAGCGTGTTGCGGATGCGCAGCCCCGCCGCCGTGGCAACGGTCCGGCCAGCCCCCCTCAGCACCTGCTCGGGACGGCTTTGTGCCATGCGCCACGCGGGCAGCAGCCCCAACAACAACATCGTTATCACCGTCACGGCGAGGGTGAAGAGGAGTACAGAACCGTCGATCCGGACCTCATTGAGCCGGGGAATGTCGCTCGGTGCCATACGGACGAGGAGGCGCAACCCCGCGCCGGCGATCAGAAGGCCGAAGGCAGCGCCCAGCAGGGCCACCAAGCCGGTCTCCGTCAACGCCTGTCGCAACAGTTGCAGGCGATTGGCGCCGAGGGCCGTGCGCAGCGCCGCATCGAAGCTGTGCCGCTCGGCCCGGACCAGACTGAGACTGGCCAGGTTCAGGCACGCGATGAGCAGCCCGGCCCCCACCGCCCCCAGCAGCATCAGCAGGCCCCGCCGGGAGTCCTCCACCAGCGCTTCTTTCAGTGGCTTGACCAGCACACGGAGTCCCAGGTCTTCGCCCACGGTCTTTACCAGCCCGGTGGTAACTCCGTTCAACTCCGCCAACGCCTGCTCCCGGGTAAGGCCGGCCTTGAGGCGTCCGAGGACCACGAAGTTGAACATGCCCATCAGCTCTGTCTTCTCCGCCGGAATGAACTCCTTGGGTAGGTACAGATCGGATTGCGCCCGGATCGCCAATTCCGGTGCACCCCACGGGTTGGGGTTAGGAAGGCGGAAGTCCGGGGGCAGCACGCCGATCACTGTGTAGGCCGCACCGTCCAGGGTGACCGTCGCCCCCAGAAGCGCCGGATCGGCGCTGAACTTCCGCCGCCAGCACCGGTCGCTGAGGACGACCACGCGATTGTGCCCTTCCTCATCTTCCTCGGGGACAAAGGCGCGGCCCAAGGCCGGCTGCACCCCGAGCGTCTCGAACAGATTGGCCGAGGCCGCCACCGCGCTGAGGACTTCGGGGTCGCCCCGTCCGGTCAGGTTCATGGTGCCGGGATCGAGGAGTGAGAGACTCGCAAACGAGGAGCATCTCTGTCGCCACTCCATGAAGTGCCGCGCATTAACCGGCAGGACAGGGAACCGCTCGGCCAGCGCCGGCAGGAACTCATCCAGCCAGACCAACTGCTGAGGCCGGGGATAGGGAAGCGGCCGCAGAAGCACGCCGTTGACCATGGAAAAGACAGCGGTCGTGGCCCCGATCCCGAGTGCCAGGGTCAGCACCACCGCGACCGTGAACTTGGGGTCCTTGGCCAACGTCCGGATACCGTAGCGTAGGTCTTGACACAAAGTCGTCATTGCCTGGCTCCAGTTCTCCGTTGCCGGTCACCAGTTGTCCTGCCGACAAGTAATGACGGTCAACTGTCGCCTCGCGTTATTCACATCTCAGCGCCACCATCGGATCGACCTTCGCCGCACGCCAGGCCGGGAGCAGGCAGGCCACGGCGGCGGTCATCAGGAAGAGCAAACCGACCGAGATATATGTCACGGGATCATGCGGCGAGATGCCGAAGAGGAATCCCGCCAAGAGGCTTCGGGATGCCCAGGCCAGCGTCCATCCGCAAAACACCCCAGCGAACACGGGCTTTAGTCCTTGCTTCAGCATGAGTCGAAAGATATCGACACGATTCGATCCCAGTGCCATACGTACGCCAATCTCATGCCGACGATCGGAGACAACGCAGGAGAGGACCCCAAAGATGCCGATCATGGCGAGCGTCAGCGCGAGCGCCGCGAACAGGCCCATCAACATCGAATGGTATCGTCGACTGGAGACAGCGTCGTGGAGTCGCCCGTTCATCGTTTCGATATTGGCCAGCGCCAGCGATGGGTCCAACGCATTTAACTCGCTCCGCAAGCGATTCACGACTGATTCCGGCCGGCCACCGGTCTTCACAACCAGAAACATCCCCCGCAGGGTGTAGGTATCGAGTTCTTTCTGCAGATAGGGTACGTAGAATGTCGGCTGGGAGGGCGCGTCGAGTCCGGCACATTTGACGTCTTTACTGACACCCACGATAGTCATCCAGGGCCGCCCGCGTCCGCGGCCGAGCTGGATGCGTTGACCGACCACCTCTCCTTCCGGAAAGAAACGTTTGGCCAGGGATTGGCTGACAAGGACGACGGGCGCACCTTCCTCGTCAATGGGCTCCAACGCACGGCCTGCCAGGATGGGAATGCCCATTGCCTGAAAGTAGTTCGTGCTGACGGAGGTGCAGTTGGCCTGTAGAGGGCCACTCTCGAGGAGCCCGTTGGCGGAGTCACGATTCTCAATGCGGAAGGGACGATTGAAATCGATTTCACTCAAGGGCAGTGCATTGACCAGGGCCACACCGGCCACTTCAGGCAAGGCTTCCACACGCTCTGTCAACTGGCGGTAAAAGTTCCTCAGGGCATTGTCGTCGTCATAGGTCCTGTTCGACAAGACAATCCGAGCGGTCAAAATGCGATCGGCGGAAAACCCGGGATCAACACGCAAGACTCCACGGAAACTGTTCCAGAGCAATCCCGCGTCGATCAGCAAGAGCGTCGCGATGGTCGCCTGCGTCGCGACCAACCAAAATCGCCTCTGTCGCCGCGCCGGATGGCCGTCGCCTTCCCGGCTCCTGAGGACAGCAGCGGCATTTCGATCCTGCCTGAGAAAGTGAACCAGGGGAATGATCGACATCCCCACGCCCACGAGCAGCGATACCACGAAACCGTATCCCACCATCAGGGGATCGACCGCAATCTCTTCCGCCCGCGGCAGCCCGTAGGGCGCGAAGATCCTCAGCAGATGAATGAACCAAATCGAGAGTGTGACACCAATCAAGCCCGCGATCAAAGAGAGTATGCACGACTCCGTCGACCACTGACGGAGAATGTGTCGAGCCTCGGCACCGAGCGCCATACGAACGACAAGTTCCCTGCGGCGTTTGCCGAGACGCGTCAGGTAGAGGTTCACCAGATTGGCCGACCCGATCAAGGTCACGCAACTCACGGCGCCAAACAGGATCCACAAAATGCGACCTGCTCCACCCAGGCATTCCTTGAGCAGCGATCTTCCGACGAATGCGACCTCGCCCGCCGGTGCCGTGCCCTGCAGTTCGGTGTACCCCCGGGTAAACTGTTGCAGCAGTTGTCCCATGCGCACATTCGAGATACCGGGCTTCAAGCAGCCGACAACACGGAGGAAGCGATTGTCGGTCTCACTGATCTCGTCTGAGGTCGGCACCAGAGGGGTCCAGTAGCTCGTGTGGTGATAGGGAAAACGGAAACTCGACGGCATCACACCGCAGATGGTGACCGCCTCGCCGTCGAGGAGAAAACCTTTTCCGACAACATCGGAACGGCCTCCAAACCGTTCCCGCCAGAGCGCGGCACTCAGAAGCACAACGCGATCTCCGCCTGGAGCATATTCCTCCTGCGAGAACATTCGGCCGATCAGAGGGGCGACACCAAAGGTACGAAAGAACTCCGCCGACACCCGTGTCCCAAATGCTCGCAGCGGCGTGCCTATCCCCGAGAGATTCCGAATCGTATCGGAAAAAGCTGCCACTCTCTCGAAGGCTTCACTCTCGGTACGCAAGGCCTGAAACTCAGATACCGACAACTCCGGCTCAACTCGATCCGATGCTTGATAGTGCACCTGAACACGAATGAGCCGCTCGGAATCCGGAAAAGGCAGAGGCTTCCACACGACGCGGTGCAACACGCCTAACATAGCGGTGTTTACGCCTATACAGAGCGCCAGTGTCAGCACGGCCATGGTCGTAAAGCCGGGGGTCCTGGCCAGCATCCGAAGGCCGTATTTGATGTCTTGCCAGAGCGTCGTCATGGCATAACTCCAGTTCCTGGTTTCTGGTTCTTGCTTGTTGGTTTCTTGCCAGCAACAAACAACTATCAACGAACAACTATCCTTATTTCTCCATCCAGCCGTCTCTGAGCCGGATGATCCGCTTGGCGTAGGCAGCGTATTTGTCGTTGTGCGTGACCTGGATAATCGTCGTGCCCTTGTGGTTGAGCTTCTTGAACAGGTCCATGATCGCCTCGCCCTGGCTGGAGTGCAGGTTGCCGGTCGGCTCGTCCGCCAGCAAGAGCTTCGGGTTCGCGATCACGGCCCGCGCGACGCCCACCAACTGCTGCTGCCCGCCGGAGAGCTGGCTGGGGAACAGGTCCTTCTTGCCCACGATGCCAAAGCGGTCGAGCGTGTCGCACACAATCGAGGCCCGCTCGGTACCTTTGATATTTCGATAGGACAGCGGGACATCCAGGTTCTCATAGACCGTCAGCGTGTCCAGCAGGTTGAAGTTCTGGAACACGAAGCCGATGTACTGCCTGTTCAGAGCCAGGCGTTCCTTCGGCTTAAGCTCGTGGACCGCGTGGTCATAGAGGTAGTATTCCCCCTCCCAGTCGCCGTCGAGCATACCGAGGATGTTCAGCAGCGTGGTCTTGCCCGCCGCCGAGGGCCCCATGAAGGTGACGAAGTCGCCCTCCGGGATCTCCAGATTGATCTGCCGCAGGACGTAGTTCTTGCCCGCCCGCGTTTCGTAGCACTTCTCGATGTTGCGCAGTTGAATCATAGCATAGTCCTCAGTTCACAAACGCCTTGCGGCGTCACTACGAACGCGTCTGGCGCATTACCTACGCCACCCATTATCCCAGCGTTCCAGCATTCCATGATTCCAATCCTATTCATACCTCAATGCTTCCATCGGATCGACCCGCGCCGCACGCCGGGCGGGTATCCAGGCGGCCAGAACAGCAACGGCAATTACGAGTAAAGAAGTTCCCACCAACACAATCAGATCTGCCGGATCCAATCCGAACATCACGCTCCTCAAAATATATCCCACACCCAAGACGACAGGCAATCCTATACACACCCCAATCACGGCCAGAGTCAGACCTTGACGTAAGACACTGATCAATATATCCCTAACACTTGCACCCACGGCCATACGTATGCCAATCTCATGCGTACGTCGGGCCACGGAATACGAGACCAGACTGTACAACCCGGCTATCGCCATTATAAACGCCGAAAATCCGAGTACTCCTAACAACCAGGAAGCAATCCATTGCCCTAGCAATTCAAAATGAACCTGCTGCTTCAGGGTAGTGACACCCAGAGGGAGAACGTTCCGGTTGACCGTCTGCATGACGCGACGAATCGGTTCGGCTGCCCGTTCCGCCTTACCCTGCGTTGCGACTAGGAGTGTCATTTCACCACGGTTTTCTTGTCCAAAGGGTAAATACAGATAGGGTTCGGGCGGTGTGGTTAAATCCGTAGTCCTGATGTCCCGAACAATACCCACGATCTGATACGCTCTGCCCTGCGCACCGCCAATAAACAACGACTCGCCGATAGGGTCTTTATCCGCCCAGAAGCGTCGAGCGGCCGCTTCACTGATCATCGCGACCTTAGCCTTGGGAGTACAATCCATATCATTGAACACACGCCCTTGCTGGACAGGAATACCCATGGTCTTGAAGTAATCCGGGTGAATTACATTATAACGCCACTCGCTTCCCTGCGGAGAAACATCCGTACTATCACCCGGTACATAGACCTGCTTGCTGGCACCACCGCCCGATAAACTGAAGGGGACGAAACTCGCCAGACTTACCTGTTTCACGGTCGGCACAGCCCCGACCTGTTCGATCAATTGTGTATAATAAGCCTGCTCCTGATTCCAATTCACACCAAAGGCGCCCGGGCAAAGCTGGATCAACAGCATCTCTTTATTTTGAAAACCAAAATCCATGGAACGCCCCTTCGCGAATCCTCTCATGAAAAGGCCGGTCGTTGCCAAGAATATGAGGGATACGGCTAACTGACCAATGACCAGCGCGTTTCGTCCGAAGTAGCGCCGCTTTCCCTGCGAGGAACTCACATGCTCTTTGATATGCACTACCGGATCGGTCCTGGTGACACGTACGGCAGGGATGAAACCAAAAAATAAGGTGGCTAAACCCATTAGCAGGAATATCATCGTCAGAACCTGACGATCCAGACGCAGTTCCGGTAATTTGAGACCTGCAATATCAGGCAACAAAGCGGGCAATAGGGAAGCGGCCCACCGTGCCAAGAGCACCGCGAGCACTGTACCAAGAAATGACAATAATAAACTCTCGGTCAACAATTGACGCAACAGTCGCAGGCGACTGCTTCCCAGCGCCCGTCGGATAGCGATCTCGTGTTGACGACTTTCATTCCGGGCCAACAACAACGCGGAGACATTGGCGCAAGCTACCAGCAGGACCAGTACCACCACCGACATAACCATAGAAACCAGAGGGCTGCACCGCTTCCAGCGATCGCGCTCCGCTTCGACCGAGACCTTCAGAGATCGCCCGGTTCTAAAGTTCGAGAGATTTATTCCCAAACGATTCACAATCGTATCCACCTCGGCCAGCGCTTCTTCAACGCTTCTCCCGGGAGCTAAGCGTCCTATGAGAGAAAAACTGGAATTCACTCCCATCTGGCCCTCCACTTCGGCTGGAAACCAGATATCAACAGACTGTTCACGGTATACACCTGAGAAATTCTTGGGAGTCACGCCTAAAATCGTATAACTCTGGGCGGTTAGCCAGATTGTCTTACCACAAATCTGCGGATCACCTTCATAACAGCGTTGCCAAAGACTGTAGCTGATAACCACGGTCGGCTCATCAACAGAGGGTTGTGACTCCGGAGAAAAAAACCGGCCCACATGAGGCTTAATACCTAACACCTGGAAATAATTTGAGGTTACTACGTTACTACTCAAAAGCTCCGTACGTCCTTCTCGGTTCAGCATAGCCCCTCCCCCGTTATGAGATACGGCAATTACCCCTGAAAGTGTACGGCTCTGCTCTTTCAATTCCAAATAGTGAGGGTATGAAAACGACGGCGAGTGGATGCGCACAATCTCCTGAGCGTTAGAAAACGGGAGAGGACGAAGAAATGCCGTATTCAGAGCTGTGAACACGGTAGCATTCACCCCAATACCAATGGCCAGCGACACAACCGCCACCGCCGTGAAACCTGGACTCTTTCGCATCTGACGAAACCCATAACGAATGTCATGCCAAAATGTCGTCATAGTAGGACTCCCGTTCTCAGTTCTCGGTTGTCAGTTCCCAGTCGTCAGTTACGGGTCCCCCCGCCGCCTTGCCGACTACCGACTGCCGGCAACTGGCTCTTTTTCCATCCAGCCGTCTTTGAGGCGGACGATCCGTTTGCTGTAGGCGGCGTACTTGTCGTTGTGGGTGACCTGGATGATGGTCGTGCCCTCGCGATTGAGCTTCTTGAACAGGTCCATGATCGCCTCGCCCTGGCTGGAGTGCAGGTTTCCGGTGGGCTCGTCCGCCAGCAGGAGCTTCGGATTGGCGATCACCGCCCGCGCGACGCCGACCAATTGCTGCTGGCCGCCGGAGAGTTGGCTGGGGAACAGGTCCTTCTTGCCCACGATGCCGAAACGGTCGAGCGTGTCACAGACGATCGAGGCCCGCTCGGTGCCTTTGATGTTCCGGTAGGATAGCGGGACATCCAGATTCTCGTAGACCGTCAGCGTATCCAGCAGGTTGAAGTTCTGGAACACGAAGCCGATGTACTGCTTGTTCAGGGCCAGACGCTCCTTGGGCTTGAGCTCGTGGATCGCATGGTCGTAGAGGTAGTACTCGCCCTCCCAAGCGCCATCCAGCATGCCGAGGATGTTCAGCAGCGTGGTCTTGCCCGCCGCCGAGGGTCCCATGAAGGTGACGAAGTCGCCCTCCGGGATCTCCAGGTTGATCTGCCGCAGGACGTAGTTCTTGCCCGCCCGCGTTTCGTAGCACTTCTCGATGTTGCGCAGTTTGATCATGAACAGTACACTCCCAAAAGAATAACGCTTATCCAAAGGAACCATTATCATTCATACCGCAACGCCGCCATCGGATCGATCCGCGCGGCCCGCCGGGCGGGGATGTAGCAGGCCAGGGCCCCCGCCGTCATGAGCAGAAGGCCAACGCCCGCGAAAGTCCAGGGATCGGTGGGACTGACGTCGTAGAGCGTGCTGGCGAGCAGCCGGCACAAACCTAACGCCCCGACCAGGCCCAGCCCCAACCCCATTGCGACCAGCCGCAGGCCTTGGCCAATGACCATCCGGGTCACCTCCGGCGCCCGCGCTCCCAGCGCTACGCGAATGCCAATCTCCTGGGTCCGTTGCCCGACCCAGTAGCTGACGACGCCGTAGATTCCCGCGAAGGCCATGACAGCAGCGATGATGCCGAACACGCCGAACATCCAGGAGTACATGACCTGCAGCAGCATCGAGTCGCGCACCCGCTGCGACATCATCTTGATGTCATGAATGGGCACGTCCGCGTCGGCGGCGTGGACGATCTCGCGCAGGGCCGGTACGAGCAGAAACGGATCACCCTGGGTGTGGACGACGCCGTACATCGCATGGGAAGGAAGCTGGCCATAGGGCACGTAGAAGACCGGCGGCATCCGTTTGTCCAGGCCGTAGTGCTTCACGTCTCCCACGACGGCGATCACGCGGCGGGAGCCCCGCCATCCCGCGACCTGCATCCGCTTGTCCACGGGATCCGCCCCCGGCCAGAAGAGCTTGGCAAAGCTCTCGTTGACGATCACGGTGGGTTCCCCGCCCGGCTGCTCGTCTTGCGAATCGAAGAACCGCCCCGACACCAGGCGAATGCCCATGGTCTCGAAGTAACCCGGCATGGCCAGGAGGTACAACACCACCGGATTCTCATCCCCCGGCCCTTGTTTCCTCCCACCTTCGACACTCACCAGCTTCCCCTCCTAGAAACCGGATAGCGGCGGCCCACGGACAAGACCCGCGGAGGTGACGCCGGGCAGGGCCCGGACCCGTTCGAGATGCGGCTCGAAGAACGTCCGCCGCTGGCCGGCTTCCGCCTACCCGGCCTAGGACAGAGAGAGCTGATAGGTGAGAATGCCGTCCGTGCGGAACCCGGGATCGGCGCCCTGCCTCTTCTGAAAAGACCGCCAGACCAGGCCGGCCCCCGTGAGGAGTATCAGCGCCAGGGCCACCGGGCCGACCCTGACGCCGCGGAGCGCTCTGCGTCGCCCCCTCCCGCTGGTGCGGCGGGCACCCGACGCCTGCAGTACCCCGTGCAGGTCCTGCCGGCCGAGGGCGTGCAGGGCGGGGATCATCCCCGACAGAACGGTCGTGGCGCCGATCGCCGCGAGACAAAAGAGCGCCCCGCGAAAATCCGGCGCAAAGGTCACCCAACGAGGAGCGTGGGCGGGTCTCACCAAGGGACGAATCAACCGATCGAGTCCCCCCCGGCCCAGCGGAGCCCCCGCGGCCGCTCCCGCCCGAGAGAGCACCACGCTTTCCATCAGTACCTGAGCGGCGATGCGCCGGCGCGTGGCCCCGAGGGCCAGGCACAAGGCAATCTCCCGGCCGCGCTGTGTCCCCCGGGCCAGCATGAGGCTCGTCACGTTGCAGCACGCGATCAGCAGCACGAAGCCGACGGCGCCCCGCAGGAGGGCGAGGCCCTGCCGGTACAGACCGACCATTCTCTCCCGCAGGAGCATTACGACCGGCGTCGTGGCCGCGTCGGCCAGGCCCTCGTGGATCATGGCTTTATGAATACGGGTCAGCTCGTCGCTCGCCTGTCCGACTGTCACGCCCTCTTTCAGCCGGCCGATTGCCATCAGGTTCCGGATGCCCCGGCTCTGCTGCGGGTCCAGGGCCAGGGGCCGCCACAAATCGGCATCCAGGGGAAACTCGGCCCTCGGGGGTAGAACACCAATCACGGTGAAGTACTCGCCATCCAATTGCAGACGTCGGCCGAGGACCGCCGGGTCCTTCGCGAACACCCGGTCCCAGAGTCCGGTGCTCAACAGGACGACTTTGGCCCCGTTCGGCCGGTCCTCCTCGGCAGTGAAACACCGCCCCAGAACGGGTCGAATGTCCAGCGTCTTGAAGAAGTCGTGCGTGGTCACAAATACCTCGATCCGCTCGGCTTGGCCATCGACGGACAAATTCGCGCCCCAGGTCGCCCAGGCATACATCGACTCGAAGCTCCGGCAATGCTCCCGCCAGCCCCAGAAGTCAGCGTAGGTGATTCCCGAGTACTCCTGGCCCCACTGGGGCGCCCTCACATTCAAGTCCACGAGACGATCCTGCTCGGGTACAGGCAACGGACGGAGGAACAGCCCGTCGAACAGGCCCAACACCATCATCGTCCCCGCAATCCCGATGGCCAGAATCCCGGCACCCATCAGCGAGAACGCCGGCTGCCTGGCCAAACCGCGCCACGCCAGTTTGAGATCACGCCATATGTCCCAGAGGCCCATTATCGATTCCCCTTCGTCCTGATTGTGCGGTCATCGTTACGGCACATGCACCTCTATTCACATCGCAGCGCCACCATCGGATCGACCTTCGCCGCCCGGCACGTGGGCGACGATCCCGACCACCCGGTAGGGCTCGGAATCCGCTTTGGTAAACAAGCCCCATTGGATGAAACAGCCGAGAGCATTGCCGTCCGGGCCGAGCTGGCGCGCCAGGCTCTCGTCGATGATCGTGACCTTTTCCGCGTTCGGGACACGGTCCAGCCGGTCGAAGAGCCGCCCCCGCAATAGCGGGATCTCCAGCGCCGTGAAGTAATCCCGGCCGACGTTGACTATGGCGCCCTCCCGCGCGAGAGACCTCCCCGACCCGCTCTCTTCCGCCCCCGGCAGGTATTCCCAAATCGACACCCGCCCGCCGCCCCCGAAGAGGGCTCGGACCGACGTCCCCAGCGCCTGCACGTCCGGCAGGGACGCCAGACGATCCGCCAGAGCCTCGTACGCCTGGAGGCTCTGGACCCGGTCATACCCGGCGGAAAGGGGATCGATCTGGACGATCAGCTTGTTCGCCACGTTCAGGCAGGCAATCACCAGGATGATCGCGGACGCGATCATCAGGACCAGACTGAAGATGGTCTTCATCAGAAGGTCCCGTTCAATGTCACCCTCTATGGCGAACCGGCCCGGCGGGTGGAGGTTGAGCAGCGAGGAACGGCTTCTCCAGGGCTCGCGAAATTCCAGTTTGAACCGCGGGGAAAAGTAGTTCGCCGAAACGTATCTCGTCTCCACCTGCCGGGCCGAATCCCCATGAACCAGGGTGGCGGACGTCCCCACGACATTATCCTCGGCCAGGAGATCGCTGAAGGCCAAACGGCTGTCACGGAGGGTGAGATACTCAGAATAACGAAACCAGGAAGATTCGGCGTTTTGGATCGCGCAATACGCCAACTGCTCGGGGTTCTTCACCTTCCTCGGGTGAAGAAGCAACAGCAGATCGGAAAGGCTGAACATGATCGTGTTGGCCCCGATGCCGATCGCCAAAGTGATCAAAGCAATCGCCGTGAAGCCCGGCGATTTCCTCAGCATCCGAAGTCCGTAACGCACATCCTGCACCGGCGTCCCCATTCGTCTTTCCTATTCACATCGCAACGCGGCCATGGGATCGATCCGTGCCGCATGACGGGCCGGAAGATAGCAGGCCAGCAGGGCCACCCCGATCAGCAATAACGACACGGCCCCGTAGGTCACCGGATCCCAGGGGCTCAGTTGGTACAGGAGCCCCGACAGCACGCGGGCCACGACGATCATGCCGGCCAAACCAAGTGCCGAACCGACAAGCACAGGCGTCAGACTTCTTCGAAATACCGTCCAGAGCACATCGCCTTTTTGGGCGCCCAGCGCGAGGCGAATCCCGAACTCCTGCGTCCGGCGCGAGACGGAATACCGCGTGACGGCATAGATGCCGATGGACGAGAGAAACAGGGCGATCCCCGCAAACGTACCCAGGAGACTGGTGGTGAGGCGGCGGACCAGGGTACTGTACCACAACTGCTCGTCGAGCGTGCGGACGTTGGAGACAAGCTGCCGGCGGTCGATTTGACGAACGGCGTCGTTGACGGCGCCAATGAGACTTTTCGGATCGCCCTTCGTCCGCAGAACGACCGAGGCGTTGGCGCGCACATCCTGCAAGATCGGCTTATACACCTGCACATTCGTGTCCGCGTCTACCTCGTTCTGGACATGGCCGACGACGCCGACGATTTCGGCCCAGGGAGAGTTCGGGTCCGTGCCCCGGTCCATCTTGACGCGCCGGCCGATCCAATCCCCGGCCGGCCAGTACCGCCGGGCCAGAGTCTCATCGACGATGACCACGCGCTGGGAGCCGACGCGGTCCCCATCGTCGAAGAAGCGGCCCTGGAGCAGACGGATTCCCATGGTCTCGAAATACCCCGGGCTGACCGCTTTGTGCGTCGCCCCGGTTCCGTCCGCGCCGGGCAGCGGAACGGGTTGACCCTCCGCGTAAATGTACCAACTCCACCCCGTCAACAAGGGCCACGTCAGGCCCGCCTTCTCAACCCCCGGGAGGGCCCCAAGCTGCTCGAGCAGACGCCGGTGAAAGGCCGCCTTGGCCTCCTCACCGGCATACCTCTCGCCGGCCAACCGGACGTCCAGGACCAGGACGCCGTCCGAGTGGAAGCCGCGGTCCGCCGTGACCACGTTCACGAGGCTGCGCATCATCAGCCCCGACGCCGCCAACAGCACAGCCGTCAGGGCGACTTGTGCCGCCAGCAAACTCGCGTAGGCCACATCACGGCCTCGGGATCCCAGGACGCTGCGCGCTCCGGCGGCGAGCGTGCGTGCCAGAGGGATGCCGGAACAACGAATCGAGGGGATCAGACCGCAAGCCGGGGCGCCCAGAATCGACAGTGCGAGGGCAAACCCCAGGACGCGCGCGTCCAAGCGGAAGAAACCGGCCGGAAACAGCGCGGAGGGCAACAGGCCCGTTCCCAGCAGCAAGCGGGTCGCCCAGACGGCCCCGAGGACGCCCAGACCGCCGCCGAGCAGAGCAAGGATGACGTTCTCCAGAAACATCAACCGGATCAATTTCAGACGTGTGCCTCCCAGGGCCAGGCGGAGGGCCATCTCCCGCTCCCGAGTGACCGCCCGGGCAGACATCAGGGCCACCGCATTCGTGCAGGCCACCAAAAAGACCATCAAGACAGCACCCATCAAGACGGAAGGCCCTTGCCGGAATGCGGGCCCCATTAGTTCTTTCATGTAGTCCTGAAGACGCAGGACGGCAGCCGATATGTCAGCATTGGTCGACGGATACGCGGCGGCAAGACGACGGCAGATGGTATTCATTTCCGCCTGCATCTGGGGCAGGCTGACCCCGGCTTTCAGCCGGCCCAGGACGCGCAGACTCCGGTTGCCACGCCCTTCCTCCGCCATCGTCCGGCCGGCAGTCACCCACACGTCTCCGAAAGGTTCTCCAAAGGGAAGGAATCGGAAGCTGGCGGGCGTCACGCCGATGATCGTGTGCTGGGAACTACCCATGCTCAGAGACCTGCCGACCGCGTTGGGATCCGCCCCAAACTGGCGTCGCCAAAGGGCATGACTGATGACGACGACCGGAGCGGCGGAAGGCAGATCATCGCTTGCCAGGAACAACCGCCCCACGGCCGGCGACACGGAGAACACCCGGAAGAAATCATCCGACACGAATCCCACAGAACATTCCTCGAGCGGCTCGTCGTCGACGGTGCTGACGACCCGGTCGCGAAACAGGTAATAGCTCAGGGCCTCAAAACCCGTCGCTTGCCGCCGCCAATCCAGATAGTCCGGATAGGAGACCTCCCAGGCGTGCCCTTCCTGGTTGCGTCCCTCCACATACACGATCCGGTCCGACTCAAGATACGGCAGCGGCCGGAGCAAAAGAGAGTTCAGGACGCCAAAGACCGTCGTGCTGGACCCCACGCCGACGGCCACGAGCGCCACGACAACCAGACTGAACCCCGGGCTGCGCGGGAGTGTCCGCCACCCATATTGAAGATCCTGTATCAGCGTCTGCATCTGTCACCTCAATCGTACGGACCCGCGTTCGCTGGAGAGACGCAGGTTGCCCTGGCCCGAGCCGATCGTCCCGGTGATCTTGTGCCGGGACAGCTTGCCCTGAGCCACCAGCGGCATCGCCGAGCGCACCGCACTCGACTCACTTCCAAGGTCGATCGCACCCTGATAGTCCGGCGGGGCCTTGAACCGGACCTTGCCCCATTCCGTCTTCACGTCCGCCGTCATTTCTCCGGGACACGATTCGCCACAGGCGATGTCCACCGAGCCAAATTGCGTTCGGGCGACGAGACGATCCGCCACGATCTCCCGACCTTTCACACGCCCAAATTCTGTGCTCAGATCCAGCGAACCTTGCGTGTTCTCGCAAATGACCGAGCCGAATTGGGTCACCGCCTTCACATCGCCTTCGACACCGGTAAGGCGGATCTGCCCAAATTCGGTCCGGCACTCCACACCAGCCTGCTGGGGAACAAGGATGTCGAGGTCCACGCACACGAAGCGGTGATCCTGCGACATGGGCGGCTTTCTAACCGTGACGAGCACCGTCCCGTTGTTGGGCTCGGCCGCGATCTGCACCTGTTCGCCCCTTTCCCGCGCTTCCTGCTTCGTGGGGGCGTGGACGTACACGTGGGCCGTGATCCGGCCGTCCCTCCCATCGTCCGAAGCGACGCGAAGGGCGCCCGCTTCGTTGCGCCCCACGAGTTTCGATCCCGGCGCAAAATCGGTTTGGATCTCCTCGCCTGTCTGGTAGTCCGTCATGGCCCGGCGGAGAGAGACGGCGCTTCGGTAGCATCCGCTCCCCACCAGCCATGGGCTCATCAGGCCCACGAACACGAGGCGTGCCGTAATAGTTCCCCTCCGCCGTCCTTTCCCAAAGTACAGGTTTCTCCTTCCCCCGTACGGGCGAATGATGATTCGCCCCTACTCGTATCGCAGCGCCACCATGGGATCGATCCGCGCCGCCCGGCGGGCCGGGAGGTAACCAGCCAGAAGGGCGATCAGGCGGAGCACTAGGGCGCCCGCCGCCAGAGCCAGCGGGTCCCTCGGGCTGACGCCGTAAAGCCTCCCGCGCCCCAGGCGGGTCAACGCCCCTGCGCCGGCCAAGCCCAGCGCCGTCCCCATTCCCACGAGAGTCATCCCCTCGCGCCACCTCATCCGCACGACACCAGTTCCTACCGCACCCAGGGCCCTGCGGATGCCCATCTCACGTTCACGCCTAGCCACGGAGTAGGCGAGGATCGCCTAGACACCCACCCCGGCCAGGAGCAGTCCAACCGCCCCGAAGACGCCGAGGTAACCCCTCTAGGTCCGATGCCCTCGCGTGCTGTCGTAAAAGGCATCCTTGACCACGACGACGTTCGGTTTGCGCCACGCAGGCGCCGCCGCCTTCAACTCCGCCCAGAGAGGTTTGATCCCTTCGTTGGGTTTTGCGCGAGTTCGCACCAACCGTAGATAGGCTGGATACGTCCCGCCGACTAAGTTGACCTGCGGGGGCCGGTAGAACATCGGCCAGACCGGTGGTTGAGGGTCCCAGGGCCAGTGCCGGACACCGGCGACCACCCCAACGACCTCGTAGAGGCCTGGGTCCTTGGCGTCCCTCGAACGAATGGTCTTCGCGACCGCATTCTCCCCAGGCCAACAACGCTGGGCCAGGGTCTCCTTGACCAAGACAGCGGTGGTATTGGCACTCAGGTCTCGCTCGTCAAAGGACCGCCCACGCCGCCGCGGCGTCCGCAGGGCGTTAAAGGCATCGGCAGTCCCCACGCCTGAGGCGTTCCCATACCATTCCACCGGCTCCTCCTGGCCGGTGACAGCGAATTTGCCTTGCCCCTAGCCGTTGAGGAGAACGCCCACAGCCTCGACTCCCGGCACGGTGCTGAGTCGCCGGTGAATCTCCGCTAGCAAGAGGTTCTTGGCCTCCAGCGTTCGGTAGGTCTTGGAGTCAAAGGCGGGCTGGATGATAGTGCCTATCAGGTTCGTTGGCTCGAAACCCAGGTTGGTTCGAAGTAGGTGGACTACCCTTTGGATCATCAAACCCGCGCCGGCGAGCAACACCATCGCCAGGGAGACTTCGACGACAACCAGACCTCGGCGATACCGCTGGCGAATATCTCCCGCAGGGGACGCACGTGAAGAAGGACAGCGTCAAGCCCAGTTTTGCGGTGCCCCTCCTCGTAGCGTTGCACGAACACATCCAGTACGGCCTGCGCCTGCCTCATGGATACTCCGGGGGCGAGCCGCGTGATGACTCCGTTGTTGCACCGGAACCCTTCCCGGTCTTTGTCCGCTGGCTCCGCGGGCGGATCACCCTCTGGAACCCAAAAATCGGCAAAATAGGGGAATATGAAGTGAGGAGGCATCCCTCCAATCACGGTGTAGAACTGATTCTGCGCGTGCAGCGATTTCCCTATCCAGTTTGGGTCACCACCCAGTTGACTCCTCCAGAATGCATGGCTAACCACAATCACGGGGGGAGCGTCGGGCCGCCCCTCGTCCGGGACGAATGTCCGCCCAAGGCGTGGCCTTACGTTCCAAAAGGAAAAGAAGTTCGGAGAGACGCGGGCACCATAAACTCGCTCGATCCATCCGGCACTCTCCCAGAGCAGTTCGCTGGATTTGATTCTGGTTAGCTCGGCGAAGTACTCCCGGTGAGCGCGTAGTTCTCGGAGAATCACGGGGCTGACTCCCCCCTCGGGCCAGTACTTGTTCGTCTTTTTGTCAAAGAAGCGAATCTGGACGAGCCGATCCGGCTGGGCCGCTGGCACGGGATTGAACCACAGGGCATTGACTCCGCTGAAGATCGCCGTACTTGCCCCGATGCCCAGCGCGAACGTAAGCACCGCCACGGCCGTGAAGCCTGGCGTGTGGGCCAACATTCGCAAAGCATATTTGAGGTCTTGCTGCAAAATCCTCATGTCCAATCTCCAATCGTCGGTTGTCAGTAGTCGGTTTGAGTCTCGGCTCAATGATCTTCCACCCGCAACTGACTACCCTCTTTCATTCATATCTCAGCGCCACCATCGGATCGATCCGCGCCGCCCGCCGGGCCGGAAGGTAACCGGCCAGCAGCGCGTACATGAGACTGAAGATCGCCGTATTGGCCCCGAGGCCGAGGGCCAAGGTCAGCAGCGCCACCGCCGTGAAGCTGGGATTCTTCGTCAGCATGCAAAAACCGTACCGGATATCCTGCTAGAGAGTGCTCATCATTCCTCCTATTCGCACCTCAACGCTGTCATGGGATCAGTCCGCGCGGCCCGGCGGGCGGGGAGATAACAGGCCAGCAGTGCGGCTGATGTCAACACGGCCATAGCCAACAAGAAGGTGATGGGATCGTAGGCCGTGACGCCAAAGAGGAAACTGCGTATGAGCCGATTCAGAGCCAACGATCCCGCCAAGCCGATGCTCACGCCAATAAGTGCCAGCCTGGCTCCCTGACGCAGGACCATGTACACGATGTCCGCGACGCCAGCGCCCAGCGCCATGCGAATACCTATTTCACCGATCCGTCGGGACATGGAATAGGCCATGACGCCGTAGACGCCCAGCGCCGCAAGCAACAGGGCCGCCAAGGCGAAGACGCCCAGCACCGTGGTCGTCACACGGCGCATGAAGGATCGTTCCGTTCCGATGGCTTGTAGAGTCCGGACATTGTCCGCCGGAACATCGGGATCGATTTGAGAGACCGCGTGGCGAATGGGGGTCACCAAGTCCAGGGGATCCCCCTGCGTCCGTACCACCAGGGTCAGGTCATGCGATATGCTTTGGTACATGGGCAGATAAATGGATTCTCGGGAGGAGTTGTCCACTCCGTAGTGTTTGACATGACGGACCACGCCCACCACTTCCGACCACGGCGTATTCGGATCGGGGCGGGTGTGGTGGATCTGAAGGCGCTGGCCCACAGGGTTCTCGTTGGGCCACCATTTGCGCGCGAATCTCTCGTCCACCATGACGACCCGGGGCGCGTCGCGGCTGTCGAATTCGTTGAAGAGACGGCCTGCCAGCAACGGCGTGCCCATGGCCTGGAACAGATCGGGACTGATCTCACTGTACTCGGCAAAGATCTCCGCGCCGGCCGCAGGAATCGGTGCGCCTTCGACATAGTAGCTTGACTGCCAGTTGCCGAGCACGTTAGAGGCCAAGCCGGCATGTCTTACCCCGGTGATCGATGAAACACGCTCCAAGAGGGCCTGGTAGAAGGCGCACTTCTGTTTGTCGCTGCCGTATGTCTGGCCGGGCAGGTGAAGCGCGAGCGTCACGGTGCTATCCGGATTGTAGCCCGGATCCGCTTGCAGGTAGTGCAGGAAGCTGCGGAGCATGAGCCCGGCGCAGGACATCAGGACAAGAGCCAAGGCAATCTCGGTTACGACAAGGGCATTACGCAGGCGACTGTGGCCCCCCGCCGAGGTGGCGGTGCGGGTGTTGTCCCGAATCGTGCAGGCCGCCCGATCGCCGGTGCAGTGCCAAGCCGGAGCCAAACCGAAAATGAGGGCGGTGCCGATCACCGTTGCGAGTAGGAACATAACCATGTTGGCGTCCAGTCGCAGGAGGCTGCCTTCGGTCCCAGGGGCATGGTCGCCCAGCAGCGTGGCCAGGAGGTCGAGCCCCCAGAGCGCTACTACCATCCCACCCACCACTCCCGCCAGGACCAGCACCAGATTCTCTCCCAGCAACTGCCTGACCAGACGCAACCTTCCTGCCCCCAAGGCCCGGCGCACGGCGAACTCCTGAGTACGTGCCGAGGACCGCACCAGCAACAGGTTCGCGATATTCACGCACACGATGAGCAACACGGCGAGCACCGACGCCATCAGCACCAGCAGGGCGGGTCTCGTGTCGCCAACCATCCAGCGATGGAACGGCTCGACCGCCACGCGGCAGCCGGCATTGCTCTGGGGATACGCCTGCTCCAGTTGCTCGGCGATGCGATTCAGATCGGCTCTAGCGCTCGCCACCGTGACCCCTTCTTTGAGCTTTCCGATGCCTGCCGTGCCCTGGTGGTTCCTGCGATTCGTAAACCACTCGTGCTGCTCCAATAGCCCAATGGGCGTCCACAATTCCGCCGGCTCCCGACGGAAGGGGGGAAAGGCGAACGACGGCGGCAACACCCCGATGATCGCATGGGGGTCACCGTCCAGAACCAGGGTTCTGCCGATGACATCCGGAGCACCGCCGAAGCGCCGCTGCCACAGACCGTGGCTGAGAACGACCGTTTTCTCCGCCCCCGCGCGATCGTCAGCCGGGTCGAACAGTCTACCGAGCAGCGCCTTGGCGCCCAGCATAGGCAACAGGTTGGCGCTCGCCTGCAGACTCCCGAGCCGTTCCGGCGTGTCCGCCCCTTTCACGGTTCTGCGGGCACCTCGGTAGCACGCGATCGGCTCGAAGGTTTGATTCTGTCTCCTCCAATCCAGCCCGATCCCGACGGCCAGTGTTAAAACGGCAATGACCGTGAAGCCGGGACTTCGCGCCAGCATGCGAAAGCCGTACCGGACATCCTGCCACAATGTTGCCACGATTCCTCCTATTCACACCTCAATGCCACCATCGGATCGATTCTTGCAGCCCTTCGGGCAGGCCGCCATGCGGCGATCAGAGCAACGGCGACCAGCGCCACCACGACGGTGACGATCGCGAGCGGGTCGTACGGCATGACGCCGTAAAGCTGGCTGCGGATCAGGCCGCCAGCGGCAAAGGCAGCCGGCAGGCCGACGGCGACTCCGACCAGCGCCAACAGCAGGGCCTCGCGCAGGATCCGGCCGGCCACGCGACCAGGCGTGGCACCCAGGGCCATGCGCAGCCCGATCTCACTGGTGCGGCGCGCGACGTTGTACGATGTCAAGCCATAGAGCCCGATGCAGGAAAGCAGCACAGCGAGACCTGCCAGCGATCCACACAAGGTGGCAAACAGGCGTTCCTGGCTGATTCTCTTGTCGCGCACCTGCTCCTGCGTCGTGATGTCGGCCAGCGGGACACGGGGATCGATCGCGGCCACCGCCTTGCGAGCCGCGGTTGTCACCGCCAGGGGCGGCAACGACGTGCGCAGGGCGAAATATGCCCCGCCGGTGGAGTTTTGCCGGAACGAGAAGTACACCGTGGGCGGTACGTCTTCCTTGATGTCGGTGTATTTGGCGTCGCGGCACACGCCCGCGATTTGCCAGTCCGCGCCGTCCGCTTTCAGGATTTGTCCCACGGGATTTTCCTCGGGCAGATACTTGCGGGCGAACGTCTCATTCACCACGACAACTTTCGGTGCGCCCTCCATGTCGCCCACGCTGAAGCCACGTCCGACCAGCACCGGGATGCCCATCGTCGTGAAGAAGGTTTCGCTCACCGTCAGACGATGAGCCTGCGGCTCGAGCTCCCCTTCCAGGGTGTGACCCGGGAGGCTGAAGAAGGTGCCGCCCGACATCATACCGGCCAGCAACTTGTACTGTGTCAGCGCCGCCGACCGCACGCCGGGAAGCGCCGCCAGGGATTGTTGGACGCGGTCATAGAACTCGGCCAGCCGTGCGCCCTGGTAGCCCGCCTGGCGGGGAGTGCTCTGGAAGAGCAAGAGGTTTTCCGTGGCGAAGCCCGGGTTGATCCGCACCAGGTTGACGAGGGTGCGGACGTAAAGACCCGCCCCGGTCATCAGCAGCAACGATAGCGCGATCTGCACCGCGACGAGCGCCGGTGCGGCCCGCAGACGCGCTCTCCCCAGCGCCGCGCGGTCTTTCGACCCTGCCAGCGGATTCACGCACGCAGCCCGCACGGCGGGCAGCAGGCCGGACAACAGCGCGGCGCCCAGCGTCACCGCCAGCGTGAAGCCCAACACCTGGAGATCGAGCCTGGTGTCGTAATGCAATCCATCCGGGGAACCGGCGATGAGTCGCGCAATGACCTCCTTGCCCCATAGGGCCAGAAGGATGCCGAGGCCGGCGCCGAGCAGCGCCAGCAGCAGGCTCTCGGTGAAGGCCGGGCGCATGAGCCGCCAGCGCTCGGCGCCGAGGGCCGCTTTCACTGCACACTCGTGCTGTCGCGCGGCGCCGCGTGCGAGCGACAGGCCGGCGAGATTTATACAGGCGATCAGCAGCACCATGCCCACCACGCCCAACAACAGCAACAGCGGCTTGCGATAGTACTTGCGGTCATAGGAAGGACCGCCCCGTCCCTCTTCCACCAGGACCTTCGGAGCCTTCATGAGGGTCTCCGCGGTGCGGGCGAACACCACGTCCAGTCCGGCCTGAAATTGGGCAACGTCCGTGCCGGGTTTGAGTCGGGTCATGGTCTGAACCCACCAGACATCGGCGGAGGTCCGGGGAAAGCTCGGCTGCAATTGTGGCTGGGCGGCCATCGAGACGTAAAACGCTGTCTGGTCCACCGGACATAATCCGAGAAACTCACGCGTCAATACGCCGATCACGGTGAAGCTATGGCCGTTGACCAAGAGCGTTTGTCCCAGCACACCGGGATCGAGCGCGAACTCTCGTTCCCAAAGAGCGTGTGAGATGACCGCGGTCCGAGCTGAACCTTCCCGTTCGTCTTCGGCCGACAACAGCCGGCCCAACTGGGTGCGCACGCCCAGGGCGGAGAAGAAGTTGTCCGACACCATTGAGCCCCGTGCCACGAAAGCTTCACGTTGGGCTTGCAGCGTAACGGAATACAGCGGCACGTAGCCAAACACGTCCGCCATGGTGCGGCTCTCCTCCCGCAAGCCGGCGAAGACCGGATAGCTGAACGCGTCGGCGATGGACCGCTTGGCCGCATCGGAGTTCCAATTGCCACTGAAGTTGGCGAGCTTCGCCTCGGTGCCAGACCACTTCAGCACGCGCAGTTCCTGCGGATTGGGCACGGGCAGCGAACGCAGCAGGACAGCGTTGACCAGCGAGAAGATCGTCGTGTTGGCCCCAATCCCCAGCGCGAGCGAGATCACAGCCACGGCGGTAAAGCCGGGGTTCTTCCGCAGTTGGCGGAGGCCCTGTCGAATCTCTTGCCACAAGGTCGTCATAGTTCAATCTCCGGTCGTCGGTAGCCAGTTCTCCGTAGGGTGCGTACCACGCACCGCCTTCGCCCGGCATGGGAATGGTGCGTGATACGCACCCTACTACTCCGACCATCCTAATCTGGTGTGCGGGTTTCTACCTGGGTGCCATGGCTACGCTTGCGTAGCCATGTTCCAAGCCAAGAAGAGAAACATGCTTACGCGAGCGTAAGCATGGCACCCACCCACAAGTTTAGAGTGGTCGGAGTACTACTCCCTGTTGGACCACTTCTTTTCATTCGCATCTCAATGCCGCCATAGGATCGATCCTGGCGGCTCGGCGCGCCGGCAGGTAACTAACCAGCGCAGCCACGGCAACCAGGACAAGCGAGACGATGACAAACGTCACAGGGTCGGTCGGGCTGACGCCGTACAGAAGACTGGCAACGACGCGCGTCAGCGCCAATGCCCCGAGCAAGCCGAGGCCCGTCCCGAGGAGGGCGAGCTTGAGGCCCTGTGCCACCACCGACCTTAGCACGTCAACACTCCTGGCGCCCAAGGCCATGCGGATGCCGATATCGTGGGTCTGCTGCGCGGCACTGTACTGCAGCAAGCCGTAAACACCGACGGCGGCCAGGGCCAGGGCAACACCCGCGAAGAGGCTCAGCAGAATCATCGTGAAGCGACGCGGCGCGAGCATGCCGGCCAGAGTCGCATCCAGGGTCTGCAGCCGGGAGATCGCCAGGTCCCTGTCCAAGGCGGCCACCTGGGCCCGCAGCGCGGCGGCCAACTGTTGGGCAGGCCCATCCGTCCGGACCACCAGTTCCATGTCCTGGCCATACCGACTCGCAGAGAGCGGCAGATAGAGGGTGTCGTGGGTCGGCGCCAGCACCTGGAAGTCTTTGACCGTGCTCACGACGCCTAGAATGGGCGTTCGCAGCACTCTTCGACCGATAGGATCGACCCCGGGGAAGTACTTGCGGGCCAGATTCTCGTCGATCACGATGCCGCCCCTCATGATGCCACCGGTGGTGGCCCTTTGGATGTCCTCATCCATGAAGGTTCGACCCTGGAGAACCCGGATGCCCATCGCCTCGAAGTAACCGGCACCCACGACCATGTGCTTGGCAGCTCGCTGTTCCCCTGGCCCGGGGGCGGGACGATCATCCAATTCGACCTCGATGAAGGCGCCCTCCGTGCCCCAGTCGAGTTCGTCCCTCACCAGGGCAGCCGAGCGGACGTGCGACAGGGCACGGACCCGTTCGAGCAACGGCTGGAAGAACGCCTGGCAATGGTGCCGCTCGGGATACTTCGCCTGCGGCAACTCGATGTGCAGCGTCAGCACGTTCTCGGGCCGAAACCCCAGGTCCACCGCTTGCATAGCGGCCAGGCTGCGAATCAGCAGGGCCGCCCCGATCAGCAGGACCAGAGACAGGCCCATCTGCGAGACCACCAGAGCGTCATGAAGACGGCGCCAGTGCCGGCCGGCGGTGGAGCGCCCCCCGCCCTCCTTCAGGGTCTCACCGACGCGCACCTCCGAGGCTCTCCAAGCCGGGATCACGCCGAAGACCAGGCCCGTGAGCACGGACGCCCCGATCGTAAAGAGCAGGACTGCCGCATCCACCCCGGTTTCCTGCAAGCGTGGAATGTCGGCGGGACACAGGCGAATCAATCCCTTGACGGTCACGAAGGTCAGGAGCAGGCCCAGCAGCCCCGCGCCCACGCTCAAGAGGAGGCTCTCCGTCAACATCTGGCGCACGACCTGCCCACGCGAGGCCCCCAGGGCCACGCGCGTGGCCATCTCGCGTTGCCGCGCGGTGGCTCGGGCCAGAAACAGATTCGCCACGTTGCTGCACGCGATCAGCAGCACGAACCCCGCCGCCCCGAACAGCAGCACCAACAATCGGCGATTGCCTTTCAGCATCCGATCCAGAAGCCGGTCGACGCCGATCGTGTGTCCGGCCTCCGCCTTCGGGTTCATCTCCCGCAAACCCTCGGCCAGTACCGCGCCCTCGGCGCGAGCCTGTGCCAGTGTGACGTCCTTCTTCAAGCGTGCCACTATGTCCACGCCGTAGACGTCTTTATCCAGGACCAGAGGCACCCAGAAGGGTGTGGACCGACCGAAGGGAAACGCAAAGCCGCTCGGCATGATTCCCACGACCGTATAAGGATTACCGTCCAGAGTCATCGTCTTTCCGACCACCTCGGGGTCTTGGCCCAGGTGATCCGCCCAGAAGGCATGGCTCAGGACGACCGCCCGGCCGCTGCCCACCTGCTCTTCCGTCGGCAGAAAGCCCCGGCCCAACCAGGGCGAGACACCCAGCAAGGGAAACAGATTGGCCGAAACGGTCAGCGCCGTGGCCTCGTGGGGCCGGTTGATTCCGGTAACGTAGAGGCGGCAGCTTCGGCTGGCCGCCACGGACTCGAACGCCCGGCCGTGTTCGCGCAGAAAACGAAACATCTGGACCGAGGCACGCCACTCGACCCCCTCTTTGTCCCTGTCCGACGGGATCACGATCCGCCCGGGGTCCTTATACGGCAACGGCCGGAGCAGAACGGCATGGACCACGCTGAAGATCGCCGTATTCGCCCCGATGCCGACGGCCAGGATCACCATCATGACCGCCGTGAGCCCGGGATTCCTTCCCAGCATGCGAAAGCCATATCGGATGTCGTGCCACAAGGTCGTCATCACGTGACTCCAAATGCGTGCTGGAACAATGGAATACTGGAATAGTGGAATGGTGTAAGAGCATCAGCATTCCTACCCGTTATTCCATTGTTCCAGTATTCCATTGTTCCAGCCTTACTCATATCTCAACGCCACCATGGGGTCGGTCCGCGCGGCCCGGCGGGCTGGGAGATAACAGGCCGTCGCCGCGACGCCGGCCAGCAGGAGAGCCACCACCAGCAGCGTCGCCGGATCGTGCGGCTTGACCGCGAAGAGCATGCTCGACAGGGAACGGGCCAGAACCAGCGACACCACCGTTCCCAGGGCCAGACCGATCAGGGTCAGCCGCATACCTTGTACGATCGTCGCCCGCAGGATGTCGAGCTTTCGCGCTCCCAGCGCCATGCGGATGCCGATTTCAAAGGTTCTCTCGTTGACCGAGTACGACATCACTCCGAAGATGCCGACCGCCGAGAGGATCAGGGCCAGACCTGCAAAGGTTCCCAGCAGCAGCACGCTCAAGCGACGCGGGGCCATAGAGTTCGACAGCCGCTGCTCCATGGTCATGATGTTGTAGACGGGTTGCTTGCTGTCGAGCCCCGCCACCATCGTACGCAGACTCGACGCGAGGCTCGTGGGCTGTCCCTGGGTGCGAATGCAGATGTTCAGGGAAGGCTCAGGCTGTTGTGAGAAGGGGCGGTACATCTCAGCCACCACGTCCCGGTCATAGCCAGTCTGGCGGACATTGCCCACCACGCCTACAATCTTGACGCCCTCGGTGGAGCCAGGCCCGATGCGCTGGCCCATGACAATCCGCTTGCCGATGGGGTCCTCGTCCGGGAAGTAGCGCTGGACGAAGGCCTCGTTCACCACCGCGACGGCCTCGGATTCCGCGCGATCCAACTCCGAGAACACGGTCCCGCGGATCAGGGGGACCCCCAGAGCCTGGAAGTAATCGGGACTGGCGGAGATCATCGTCACCGGGGTGCGATCGAAATCGCCCCGATCCGGCCGGCCCTCCACCCGTAGACCCGCTCTCATCATTGAGAAGCCCTTCATCAACGGTAGGCTGGAGCTCACGGAAGCGGATCGAACGCCGGGCAGGGCACGCAGTTGTCCGAGCAGATCCTGGGAGAACTGCAGGATCTGCTGGCCCTGCGCCTACCGCGATTTGTTCCGGAGGGTCTGGGCTGTGAGCAATTGCTCGGGCACAAAGCCAGGATTGACGCTGAGCAGCAGGTAGAAGCTCTTGATCAGAAGTCCGGAGCCGACCAGCAGCGTCAATGCCATGGACACCTCGCTGACCTGCAACCCGTCGCGCAACCGATGATGGCGACTGCCGCGCACGACGTGACGCACGCCCTCTTTCATCGCCTGGCTGACGTCCCGGCTGGTGGCCTGGAACGCCGGGGCCAAGCCGAACAGAACGCCGGCCAGAACGGAAATCGAGAGGGTGAACAGCAGAACGCGCCAGTCGATCCCGATGTCATAGATATGCGGCAGATTGCCCGCCCCGAAGTCGCGCAGCAGCTTCACGCCCCCAAGAGAGGCCATCAGTCCCAAGAGGCCCCCGCTGACCGACAGCAGCAGGCTTTCCGTCAGGAGCAGGCGAATCACCCGAAGCCGGCTCGCCCCCAACGACGACCGCACGGCGATCTCCTTGCGCCGCTCCACGGACCGGCACAGCAGCAGGTTGGCGATATTGGCGCAGGCAATCAGCAGCACCAGTCCGACCGCCCCCAGCAGCACCAGCAGACTGACGCGCGCATTTCCCACCATGTGCTCATGGAGCCCGAGCACCCGGACGCGACTCGCCGCCGGGTCGAACAGGTCCAGACCGCCTTTCTTCGGGCCTGCGAACTGCAGGTGCATCTGCCCTCCCCCACCACTTGGTGCCGGAACGGGCTTCAGCGCATCCCCGACCATCATGTCCTTGTCGGGTGGAGGACCGATGAAGGTCTTGAGATCCCCCTTCGGCTCGACGGCGGCCTTCGGAGCATCAGGAGGTTCTTGCCGGGCCGCGTCCCGGAGGACGGTATTGGCCTGCTTGGCGATACCGTCCAATTCCGCACGAGCCTGCTCCAAGTCGACGCCCGGTTTGAGTCGGGCGAGGGCTTTGACCATGGTGACCGAGACTCGGCCTGCGCCCGGGGTTTCCTGCGCGCGTTCCAAGCGGATCGGCAGATAGAGATCGGCCGGTTCGACAAACTGGAAGGAAGCCGGCAGAACTCCGATGACGGTCAGGGGTGCATCGTTGATCATCAGAGACCGTCCGACCACGCCACGGTCGGCGCCACAGCACCGTTCCCAGAAGCCGTAGCTGACCATCGCGACCGGCGGTCCGCCGCGCTCGTCCTCCTCGGGCACGAAAGCACGTCCCAGCACCGGCTGCACCCCGAGCAGAGGAAAGAAGCCGGCGGAGACCTGCAAGGCCGAGACTCGTTCCGCTGTGCCCACGCCGGTCAAGGTCGCCTCGGTGCCCTGGTACGCCGCCAGATGCGAGCACAGGCGGCTTTGTTCCCTCCAAGCCAGGAATTCGTGGCCGCCGACGAAATCCCCACCGCCGATGACCATTGGACTGCCCGGCGGCGCACTCTTGAGCACCTGGACCAACTGTCCCGGCTCCGGATAAGGCAGGGGCCGCAACAACACGGCGTTGACCGCGCTGAAGATCGTCGTATTGGCCCCAACGCCCAGCGCCAGCGAAAGCAGCGCCACCGCCGTAAACCCCGGCTTCCGCACCAGCGTCCGAAAGCCGTAACGTACATCTTGCTCGAGCGTTTCCATGTTCCACTTCTCCGATTATCAGTTGTCAGTTCTCAGTAGGGTGCGTACCACGCACCGCCTTCGCCCGGCATGGGAATGGTGCGTGATACGCACCCTACTCCTGTCCTCTGTCAACTGACCGCTTGCCTCATTCGCATCTCAACGCCACCATCGGATCCACCTGCGCCGCCCGGCGGGCGGGGAGATAGCTGGCCAAGAAGGCCGCGGCAATCAGCAAGAGCGAGCCGGCCGCGTAGGTCATTGGGTCCCAGGCAGGGTGCCACGCCGAGCACCTGGAAGAAGGTGCTGGAGACCAGCCCCACCGGGCACATCTCGGGCAGGTCGGCGCCAGGCACGTTCACGGGAAACGAATCGAAGAAGTAGCAGCCCAGTCCCTCAAAGCTCTGGGCCTCTCGACGCCAATCCAGGTAATTCGGGTAGGAAAGGTCCGAGCCCCTTCCTTGCAGACTGCGCTGGCGAAGGACAGCGCTCTGGTCGGGCTCGTGATAGGGGAGAGGACGAGGAAGAAAGGCATTGACGACATTGAAGACCGTGGTGCTGCCTCCCACGCCGACCGCCACGACCAGCACCACAAAGAGGCTGAAACCCGGACTCCTGGCAAGCAGCCGGAAGCCATATCGACTATCTTGCTGTAGCATTCCCACGTGCCCTCCTGTTTTCTATCTCTCCCTGCCGCCACCGGATCAATCCGTAGCGCCCGGCGTCGTCAGCAGGCAACAAACCGCTGTGGTCCCCTCCGTCGAAAGCGGCCGATGCCCGGCCTAGGCCATGTCGAAGCCGCTTTGCTTGAGCTCGGCGGTTTCCTGCTGCTTGCGGACGACCTCTTCCTCTTCCACGATCCGGCCGTCGAAGAGATGGACGGTGCGCTGGGCGTGGCGGGCATAGCGTGGGTCGTGTGTAACCATGCAGATCGTGGCGCCTTCGCGGTGCAGCTCGCTCAGCAGGCCCATGACCGCTTCGCTGTTATTGGAGTCGAGGTTTCCGGTGGGCTCATCGGCCAGCAGGATGGACGGTCGCCCCACCACCGCGCGGGCGACCGCCACCCTTTGCTGCTGGCCTCCGGACAACTGGGCCGGGTAATGTTTCATGCGATGGGACATGCCCACACGCTCCAGCGCCTCCTGCGCCCGCTGCTTGCGCTCGGACGAGGGCATGCCGCGGTAGGTCAATGGCAGTTCCACGTTCTCATAGACGGTCAGGTCGCCGATCAGGTTAAAGCTCTGGAAGATGAAGCCCACCTGCCGGTTGCGGATGCGGGCCCGCTGCGAGGCGGACAGGTTCGCCACCGATTCGCCGGCCAGCCGGTATTCGCCCTCGGTGGGCGAATCGAGCAGGCCCAGGATCGCCATCAGAGTGGACTTGCCACAGCCGGATGGTCCCGCGATGGAAACATATTCGCCTTGGGCGATGGACAGATGAATCCCGGCCAAGGCGTGGGTCTCCACCTCCTCGGTGATAAAGACCTTATGCAGGTTCTCGACACGGATGAGGGAGTCGTTCGATTGTGCCATTTGGTAGTTCCCAGTTCTCAGAAGTTTCGAGTTTGAAGTGGGAAGCTTGAAGTGCGAGAACTTGTCACTCGAGACTTCCAAACTTGACACTTCACACTTCTTCTTCTACTTCAAATGTATCCTATCGCATCCATCCCACTGCGACATATCGCTGAGGATGATCTCGTCACCAATCTCCAGGCCCTCCAGAACTTCGATGGTGCTGACCGACGTGCGTCCGAACTGGACGCGGCTGCGAATGGCGAAGCGGCCGTCCTCCACAACCTTGAACAACTCCGATGGCCCCTCAGAGGAAGCAAAGACCGGCCGGCCGACATTCAAAACGTTATCCAGCTTCTCGATGGTGATCGTGCCGACGACCGACAGGTCCGGCCGGGCCCCCTGCGGCAGGGCGACGCCCAGCGACACATCCACCGTGACGTTGCCGTCCATGACGGTCGGATCGATGCGCGAGACCTTTCCCAGAACCGTCCCATGGTGGGTATCCACCTCCGCCACCAAACCGATGGTCACGTCCCGCGCCTGCGCCTCGGGAACCTTCAGCTGCGCCTTGAGCCTCTTGGGATTCGTGATCTTGGCCACGATCGTGCTGGCGGCAACCGACTGTCCCGGCTCGATCTTGGTCGGGATCTGGGCCAGGACCCCGGTCGCACCGGCCCGCACGTGCAGCGACTCCACCTGCTTTCTCTTGAGCTCGTAGAACGACTTGGCTTTGAGGACGTCCGCCTCCTTCTCCGCCAGTTGCGCCGGCAGAGTTGTCTTTTCGTACATCTCCAGGCATTTCTGATTGATCTCCAGGAGGTTCTTTTTCTGCTGGACGCTGGCCCGGGACAGCGTGATCCGCTGGAGCGAGATCAGATCGTTCTCGAACTCCTTCTCATCCACTTCCAACTGGAGCTTAGCCTCGTCACAATTGGCCTGCGACAGCGCGAGGCTCGCTTTCTTTTGGAGCAGGTCGCCTTCCAGCGAGGCTTTCTGTGCCGTCTGCTGGGCCACCATGGTTTTCCACCCCGTCTCAGCGTTAAATAGCTCCAGCTCCAGCTCGGGATTGTTCAGCTCCAGAAGGACGGTAGGGGGCTCGACGGGGGTGCCCGGCTCGACCAGGATGCGAACGATCCGGCCCGGCACGACCGCCGGCACCCAGAGGATATCCTCGGAGACCAGGGTCCCGACCCCGCGCACCTCACGGAGCATGGGTCCCCGCTTGACCTTGTCCAGCCATAGGGTGCGCCGGTCCACGCCGGGCGCGGCAGGTTTGAGCCGCGAGACCCCCACCGTCACCGCCGCCACCAGGATCAGACCCGTCGTGGCGATCAGGCCCCGGCGAATCATTTTCATGCGTTTTGCCGATTTTCGCGGAATATCCATGTCAGACTCCAGAGCAAGCCGCGTGCCAGACGAACCGAGTTTCAAGTTTGAAGTTTCCCTCTGCACTTCACACTTCCCAGCGTGTACGGGCGAAAAATCTTTCGCCCCTACCAATTTGTCCGGTTTTGGGATTGGCGCGCCCGATTCCGGACACGGCGCGGCGTTCACAGCCGGCAGTTCTCAGTTCCCGGTTGTCAGTTCTTCCCTCATTCGAGGCCAACGTCAAGGCGAGCGTGGCGAACAGACTCATCAGCGACGCCGTGAGGCGCTGGGGCCCGAGAGACTGGCCGAGTTCCTGGGCCAGCGTTCGGGTAGCGAACAGCGGCAGGCCCGGCTGCAACGAAGCAAGCGACGCCCATGTCGTGGAACGACCGCGCCGCCGCAAGGCTTGCCGCCTGTACTCCGGGCAGTCTCAGCACACGCTCCTGCAGCGCGGCGAAGAATTGGAGCCCCCGAGGGGAGTCATGACCCTGGAGACCGAAATCCACCGTCGCCAGCAACACCGAGTTGGTCGCCCACGCGGATCGCAGGCTCAAGGCCTGTTGCAGGGTCCTCAGGAACAGGCCCGCCCCCACCACCAGCAGCAGCGAGAAGGCGACCTGTGCCACCACCAGGGCGTGTCATACACGGCCGCCAGTTCAAGGGTCTTGGCCTGCGCGCGAAACTCCGCGAAATCGGCGTAGGAGAGACTGCCGAAGCCTTCCCCCTGGCGCGTACGCCCAACTTGCACCAAGCGTCCTGCCTCGCGCACCCCCGGTACCGATCGGACCAACAGGGCTTGAGCCAGGTTATAGATACCGGTCGCCGCCCCAATGCCCAGCGTCAGCGACAACACCGCCACAGCGGCAAAGCCAGGGCACCTCGCCAGCATCCGGACGCCATATCGAATATCTTGCCAGAGTGTTCCCATCTTAGGTTTTCTGCTGTCAATTGCCGGCTATCCGTGGTCAGTTCCCGGTTCGCAATGGCGGGTTTCCCGCTGACAACTGTGAGCCGTCAACTCGTCCCTATTCGTATCTCAGTGCCACCATCGGATCGATCCGCGCGGCCCGGCGGGCCGGGAGATAGCAGGCCACCAGTGCAACTCCCGCCAGGAGCACGGCCACGCACACGAACGTCAGCGGGTCGGTAGGACTGACATCCTGCAAGAGACTGGAGATGACCCGCGTCAGGAGCCCAGCGACGAGCAGGCCGATGGCCAAGGCGATTCCTGTCAGTCGGAGACCCTGCCCCAGGAGGCTTTTCAACACGTCGCCGCACTTGGCACCCAAAGCGATCCGAACCCCAATCTCATGGGTGCGGCGTGAGACGGTGTAGGCCATCGCGCCGTAAACGCCAATCGTGGCCAGGGTCAGCGCCACGCCGGCAAACACGCTGAGAAAGACCATGCTGAACCGCTGGAGCCAAAAGAGCGCGGCGATGTCCTCCTCCAGGAACGAGACGTCGGAGACCATCACCTCTCCATCTACAGCGGAGATCGCCCGGCGGACGGCGGCCGCTATGGGCCCAGCGTTATCCGCCGTGCGGACCAGGAGAGCGCTCTCATAGCCAGGAACGTAGACAACGTCGTCTGGAGACACCCCGATGAACTGTTTTCTTAGATCGGGCATGAGAGGGAGGAAGAACCTGAGGTAATGCTTCACGTCTCCCACCACACCAACGATCTGACGCGGGACAGGTCCGGCGGCATTGGTGGTTTGAATGATGTATCGGCCGATAGGATCTTGCCCGGGCCAGAGACGGTTCGCCAACGATTCATTGACGACCGCCACCGCCGCGCTTTCCGGCTCTGTGAAGGCCCGGCCTTTGAGAAGCGGTATCTGCAGTAGACGGAAGTAATCGGGAGAGACGGTCGTGCGACGCAGCATCATCTGATCCTCACCGGCGGGCCGGCCCTCCACGCGAAAGATGCCGTAGTTGTAGCCCGCCCACGCGGGCGTGGCGTTCGCAACCGCGGCGCACTGGACGCCGGGCAGACGCGGAATCTGCTCCAAAACCTGCTGCAAGAACGCAGATCGTTGGGCGGGATCGGAGTAGCGAACCGCGCCTCTGTCGAACTCGATCTCCATCGTTAGGACATTCTTTGTCTCAATCCCTGGATCGAAGCGCAGGATCCGTGCGTAGCTATTGATGACCAGCCCCGCGAAGACGAGGAGAACAAATGCCACGGCTAAGTCGCCGATCACCAGAGCCGCACGCGCACGAGAGAAGCGAATCCCCCCGCCGGACGTCCTTGGCGCAGAAAGGAACCGGCTCAGGTGGATTCGCGACGTCCAGAAGGCCGGCAACACACCGAACAGGCCACAGGTAGCCAGAGACACGGCCAGGGCGTAGGCCAGGGATCGACCATCGATGTGAGGATCGACAAACCAGGGAACCAGCGCCCCCAGATTGCCGCGGATGGCCGCGAGGGAGTGGACGCCCCAGTGCGCCAGTAGCAGGCCGAGGAGGCCGCCGAGGCCCGCCAACAGCGCGCTCTCGGTGAGCAACTGCCGGATCAGACGCAGACGGTGAGCCCCCAAGGCCGCTCGGACGGCGATCTCCCTTTCGCGCGCCATCGAGCGAGCCATCAAGAGGCTCGCCACATGCAGGCAGGCGACCAGAAGAACGCCCCCGACAATCCCCAGCAGGATCATCAGAACACCGACGTTGGCGGTCCGCCCCACCCATACCCGGTAGGCCTCGGCCATCGGAACGACTAGAATCCCCACCTCCGCCAGCACGTCGGGGTGCGCGCGGGCCAGGCGGTCGGCGATCACGTCCATTTCCGCCTGGGCCTGGCTGACACCGACGCTTGGCTTGAGCTTTCCGACGACATCGGTGCCGCGCGATCCCCGGCGTGATTCCTCCACGGATTCGAGGGCCAGGGGCGCCCACAAGCCGCACGCCTCGCGGCGAAAGACCCAGCGGAACTCGTCCGGCAGGACGCCGATCACCGTGTAAGCCTCTTTGTCGACGACCAGTGTCTTGCCCAGGGCGTTGGGATCGTCCGCAAACCAGTGCTGCCATTGCGCTTCGCTGAGAATTACGACCCGCGGGCCCCCGGGCTTTTCCTCTTCGGGCAGAAACGTCCGTCCCAGAATCGGCTCCACGCCCAGTACGGAGAAGAACCCGGGCGATACCAGCATGAGGTTGCTTGTCTCGGCCCGATCGGTACTGCGCACCACACACCCGCGATGGTTGGCCGCGACGAGTTGCTCGAACGCACGGCTCTGCCGGCGCCAGTCAAAGAAGTTAGGCAAGGAGGCCATGTTTCTCTGGGTGCGTCCCGGATCGGTCTCACAGACCCACACTAGATGATTGGCCTCCTTATAGGGGCAGGGCCGAAACAAGACGGCATCGACCGTGCTCAGCAGGGCCGTCGTGGCGCCGATGCCAATCGCCAGAATGACTACAATGATGAGGCTGAATCCCGGATTTCGCCCCAGCATCCGCAAGCCGTAACGAATGTCCTGCCACAGAGTCGTCATTGCATGCCTCCAAACGCGTGCTGGATAATGGAATAGTGAAATGATGGGTGAGCCACCGGCGCTCTCCCCAATATTCTATCATTCCACCATTCCATCATTCCCATCCTATTCACATCTCAACGCCACCATCGGATCGATCTTCGCGGCCCGGCGGGCCGGGAGCCAACAGGACACGAAGGCCACCGCGCTCAGCAGCAGCACCGTCAGGGCAAAGGTCAGCGGGTCCGTCGGCGTGACGCCATAGAGCAGACTGGATACGACCCGGGTCAACACGACCGCCAGAATCACGCCCAGGCCGCAACCGATCAAAGCCAGCGTCATTCCCTGCCGAATGATCGTGAAGAGTACGTTGCATCTCTGCGCGCCCAAGGCCATGCGCACGCCAACCTCCCGCGTCCGCCGGGTCACGGCCTAGGACAGCGTGCCGTAGAGACCGAGGCAGGCCAGCGCCAGGGCCGTCCGGCGGAAGAAGCCCGCCCGTGGCGAGAGCATCCGCTCCCGCTGCCACTGGTCGTTGACCAAATCGTCCGCCGTCTGCAGGCCGGTCACCTCTACTTGCGGGTCCAGCTCGTGAACGATCTGCCGGATGCTGCCCGCAACGGCCAGCGGACTGCCCGTCGTCCTGACATGGAAGAACTCCAAGTGCCGGTCCCGAGAGGTCTCCAGGATATAGACCGTGATGCGCGGGCCGCTACGAAGGCCCTTGTGGATCGCGTCCCCGGCGATGCCGATGACCTCCAGGTACGGCCAGGACGACCACCCGCTGGTCCGTAACAGCCTGCCGACCGGATTCTCCTGGCCGAAGAGTTTTCGGGCAATGGTCTGGTCGATGATCGCCGGACGCGCAGGCTGGCTCGGCCGGCTGGAGGAAACTGTCAGCTCATCCTGGGGGCCAAAATCCCGGCCCATCAGCAAGGGGATGCCCAGCGTCTGGAAATACCCCAAACTGACGGCGGTTCCACGGACGTCGAGGCCCCCGCCGGCCACGGCCTCGGTCCCCATCACCGCGACCTTGTTCATCCCCACGCCAATCTCACTGCCCCCCAAGGATTGGAGGCTGGACATGCTGGCCGCACGGACGGTCGGCAGGCTCCGCAGACGCCGCAGGATCTCTTCATGAAGAGTCCCCCGCCGGACGCCGTCGTCGTACCCTCTTCCCAGGTTCAGGTCGAAAACCATGAGGTTCTCGCGGTCGAAGCCCACATCCAGGGCCCGAAGCTTTTGGACCGTTCGCACAAACAAGCCGGCGCCGATGAGCAGGCAACAGGACAGAGCGATCTGCGCGACCATGAGCGCCTTGTTCCAGAACTGTCCCCAGGGACGTCCTACGACGTTGCCGGCCTGATCCTTGAGGGCTACGGCCACATCCTGCCGGCTGCTGTGCCAGGCCGGAAGGAAGCCGAAGAGAAGCCCGGTGCCAACGGAGACCAGGAACGTGAAGCCCAGAATCGTCAAGTCCGGCGTGAGTTGAAGCTGGGCGGTCTCGCCGTACCCGCGAATGTAACTGGCCAGCAGCCACACACCCCATGGCGCCAAGAGCAAGCCCAGCAGGCCCCCCAGCGCTGCCAGCAGCAGGCTCTCCGTCACTAGTTGGCGAACCAGGACCAGGCGGCCGGCGCCCAGGGCCGCACGGACGCTGAATTCACGCTGGCGTGCCGCACCACGTGCCAGCAGCAGCCCCGCCAGATTCGTGCAGGCGACGAGCAACACCGCACCCACGATCGCCATCAGAATGAAGAGCAGCCGCTGAAACTCCCGGCGCAGCCAGGAGAATCCCGTCCCGGCCGAACGCAGTTCGATCCGGCGGCTTAGAGATTTCTGCCGCTCCTTTTCCGAAAACTGTCCTTTCTCCACCTCGAGAAGCAGCATTCGCTTGAAAACCACGTCCACCTCATCCCGGGCCTGAGCCTCCGTGAGGTCCGGATTCAGACGCCCGGCGATCTGGAGCCATTGCGAACCGCCCTCCGTCAGCGCATCGTTCCAGGCCTGCACCTGCGGCACCATTGGGACGGGCCACCAGAGGTCCGGCCGGCCGCCCACGACGAATCCCAGAAACTCACGCGATGCCACGCCGACGAGGGTCAAGGGGACCTCGCCCCACGGGACCGTCTTGCCGAGCACCGCCGGATCTCGACCCAAGCGCCGCTCCCAGAAGTCCTAGCGGAGCACCGCGACCGGCCGGGGGGCGCCCGAGAGATCGTCGTCGGGGGTCAGAGTCTGCCCGAGGATCGCCCGCGCCCCGAGGACGGAGAAGAAGTTCCCGGAGACCGCTTGGTTCCCTACCGGCTCCCCCTCGACGGCACCGGAACCTACGACCCGCATCCGGCGTCTGTCAATTCCAGAACTGGCGAACAGACCCGCGAACGACTGGCGGTTATCCCGGAGTCACCAGCGCCAGCTGCTGCGGATCTCTCCCGCCGGACAGCGACCTCAAGAGTAGCGCGTCGATCAGGGTGAAGATCGCCGTATTCGCGCCAATGCCCAAGGCCAGCGTGAGCACCGCCACAGCGGTGAACCCAGAGTTCTTCATCAACATTCGGATGCCATATCGAATGTCCTGCCAGAGCATTCCCATACGCACCTCCTACCCCACCAAGGGGTCCTCGCGGAAACCTATTTCTTCTGGAGCCGGTAGTTGCACCAGGTCGGTACCTCGCGCGTGAAATCGAGCGTCCCGCCGCCCTTGGTCATGAAGATCCCCGGCCGAATCTCCTGGAGTCTCTCGTCTACTGACCGCAGCCCGACGACCATTTGAAAGAACTTGGACTCCGTCACACACAGAAAGCCATCCTTCTCGCGGACTGTGATGCGCGGCGTGAACTCGTCGCGGCCCCGGATGATGACCGCCACATGCGCCCACCATTCCAGCTTGTATTCACTGAACTGGAGATTGTGTGTGCTTTCCCTTGATCAGCTTATCGGTCAGCGTCAGGCCCAGATCGCTGAGGACGGAATGCGGCAGCTTGTTGGTCAGGACGACCATGCCCACGCCGTACTCCGGATACCAATACAGGAGCGAGAGAAAGCCGAATCCCGTCCCCTCGTGCCAAAGCAGAGTCTCCGTCCGCTCGGGTGACCGCTTGTCGATGCGGATCCCCTGGCCCTAGTACACATTGGGATCGGTCCCGACGGTTCCCGCAGGTGTGTGCATGGTCTCCATGAGTGGCTGACCGACAATGGTACGGCCGTCGAGTGTCCCCCGGTTGATGTGCAGTTGAAGAAGCCGGGCCATGTCCCGGGCCGTGCTGTAGATGCCGCCCGCCCCAAGGGCCGGATGCACGGCCGGGACTCTCGACATGCCCATCATATGCCCGATGGCCCGTTCGGAGTTGTCGAGGATCTCCTGCCGGTCCGCCGTGGTATTGGACATGCCCAGAGGAGTGAAGAGTCGCTCCTTCAGGTAATCCTTGAAGAGTTTGCCGCTGGCGACGCGGAGGGTGTACGCCGCCAGGTCGGAGGATGCGTTGCTGAAAAAGAGACTGCTGCCCACCGGACAGACGAGCCAACTGCCGTAGAGACTCTGAATATGATCTTCGAAGGAAGTGGTGGAAGCCGGCTCGAAGCCGTTCCCGAGCGGCGTTTCCGCCGGAATCCCAGCCGTGCAGTTCAGCAATCGTCTCAGGGTGATCTTCTGCTCCGGATGGTCTTCGTACCGGCTGTTCGCCTTGAAGTCCGGCAGGTACGTCATGATCGGCTCGTCGAGCTTCAGCAGGCCATCCTGGACGCCCAGCATGACGGCCGTGGCCGTGATCAGTTTGGATATGCCGCAGACCATGAAAGGTGTATCCGGCGTCACCGGCGGGCTCCTTCTGCCGCCCGTGTGCCCGAAGCCCTCCGTCCAGACAATTCCTTTGTCATCGACTAGGGCAATAGCCGCGCCGGGAACACCGCCCTTATCCATCATCCCCGGCACCGAGGCCCGAAACTCCTCGATAACAGCCTCGACCTTCGGCTCCCGCCCTTCTCTCTGGTAGCACCCGGTCCGCGGGATGTCTGCCCGCACCGGCGCGCGCGTGCCGGCCAGATACTCCAGCACAACCACGAACAAAACCACCGCGGGTGGGGCACGCTTTCTGCAACCACGGTCACTCCTGATTCTCTCCATCCTTTCATCTCTTCTATTCATGTCGAAGCGCCGCCATCGGATCGATCCGCGCGGCCCGGCGGGCGGGAAGGTAGCAGGCCGCCAAGGCTGCTGTGGTCAGCCAAACCGCCCCGGCCCAGAAGGGCGCGGGATCGTTCGGACGGACGCCGTAGAGCCTCGGCGGGAGACGGGCAAGGACACGGCCGAGGATGCCCCCCCCCCGATCAGACCCAGGGCCAGACCGATGAGGATGAACCGCAGCCCTTGCCGGAGCACCATCGTGAGCACATCCTGCACTCGGGCCCCCAGGGCCATGCGAATGCCGATCTCCTGCGTTCGCTGGCTGTCGCGGCGGTTGTCGTCCCTGGTGAAACCGCGTCCGGCCAGCAGCACCAGCAGGACCCGCAACGCATGATGGCTCAGGAGAAGGCCCAGGAGCCCCCCGGCCACGGAGAGAACCAGGCTCTCGGTCAACACCTGCTGAATGATGCGTCCTCTCGTCGCCCCGAGCGTCACCCGGACGGCGACTTCCCGGCTTCGATACGTGCCGCGTGCCAACATGGTGCTCGTCACGTTGCAGCAGGCAATCAACAACACCAGTGCGACGACCCCAAACACGACGGATAGTGCGAAGCGGACCTGACGCACCAGCGCGAGTTGGATTTCGCGGATCGGTGTCACCTTCGGCATCGCGGTGACCTTCTTGTCCGGGTGCTCCTGCGCCCAACCTCTCTGGATGCGTGTCAGATCATCACGGGCCTGCGGGAAGGTCACACCCCGCCTCAGCCGGCCCACCGCGATGGGACTGAGACCGCCATCGTCCTTGTCAGGATGGGTGCGCAGCGGACGCCACAGGTCTTTTCGGTCGGGGAACGTGGTGTCGGGCAGAATTCCGACCACCGTATAGGAAGGATCGTCGTCGAGGCACACGGCACGGCCGAGGATCGTCGGATCTCTGTCAAACATGCGCTGCCCGCTCCTGATCCGGAAGGGGCAGAGGCCGCAGGAACACCCCATTGAATAGGCTGAAGATCGTCGTGGTCCCCGCAATCCCGACCGCCAGAATCCCCACGATCATCAACGAGGCTGTCGGTTGCTTCACCAGGCTGCGACACGCCATCCGCGCGTCATGCCATAGACTGAGTAGAAACACCATTCTCCGCGCCTTTCTCGACTTGCTCGCTGTCCTTCGACTCGGACTCCTATTCGTACCGCAATGCCACCATCAGATCGATCTTCGATGCCCGGCGCGCCGGGAGGTAGCTGGCCAGAATCGCCACCGCGACAAACGTGAAGCCGGGACTTTTCATCAGCATCCGAAAGCCATACCGATGTCCTGCCACAAAGTCGTCATTGCATGACTCCAATTGTCAGTTCCCGGTTCACAACGGTGGGTTTCCTGCTGCCAACCGCCAACTGGGTACGGGCGAATAATCATTCGCCCCTACTCACTTATTCGTGCCTCAACGCCACCATCGGATCGACCTTGGCCGCCCTCCGGACCGGCCGCCAGCACGCCAAACCGGTGGCGCCCAGCAAGAGCAGAGGCACCGCGGACCAAGTCAGCAGATCGCCCGGACCAATGCCGATCAGCAGGCTGGCCAGCGCACGGCTGGCGGCGAGCCCGGCGACCGCACCGAGGACCAAGCCAACCAGCGTTAGGGACACGCCGTAGCGCAGCACCAGCCGAATGAGGTCAGACCGCTGCGCTCCCAGGGCCACCCGCACACCAAATTCCCGCGTGCGCTCGTTCACGCTGGTGGCGATCACGGCGTAGATCCCGAGGACCGCCAGCCGCAGGGCCAGCAGACCGAGCACGCTCCGCATCGTGGCCGCGATCCGCGGTACGGTGAAGGCCGCCCCGAGGTAGTCCTGGAAAGGCAGGGCGGCAAAGGGGCGTAGGCTGGAATCGATCGTGGCCGCGAGGCGCTCCACCAGCCCGGCGAGGTTGGCGGTGTCACCACGGGCGCGCACGATGAGCACGAGGTCTCGGTCCGGGATCTGCGTCTGGCACCTATAGAGAAAGGGCCGTACCGGTTCGTTCAACACCCGGTATTTGCCATTCTTCGCGACGCCGACGATCCGGGCCTGGCGTCCCCAGATGCCGATCTCCAGACCGAGAGGGTTCCGGTTCCCCAGGTAGCGCGCCACGAACGCCTCATTGACAACGATGACGCGGGGCGCATCCGGATTGTCAGTCTCCGCAAACTCCCGGCCCTGCAGCACGGGAATACGCAAGGCGGCGAAGTAGTTCGGAGAGACAATGCTGTGGTTCACGGCCATGCTCTCCCCGTCCGCGGGCTGATAGCCGGGGACCTGCACGGTGCTGCTGGAGCCGCCCTCGAAACCGAGCGGGAGCCAGTCGGTCAGCGCGCTGACCTCGACCCCCGGTAGTCCGGCGGCCTCGGTCCGCAGGCGGTGGTAGAAACTGCGGATGGAGGCGTCGTCGCCGGCATGCTGACTGATGCGAAAGCCGGCCACGAACGCCTGACGCGGATCCAGGCCCAGATCGGTGCGCCCGGCTTTCTCAAGGCTCCGCACGCACAGCCCCATGCCCAAGAGCAGCACCAGCGCCAACGCCACTTCACCCACGACGAAGGCGCCACGCAGCCAGTGCCGCGGGGAAGATGCCTCCCCGCGTCCACCCGCCTTGATGGTCTCGTTGAGGTCCGTGCGGGCACTCTGCAGCGCGGGCGCGAGACCGAAGAGCAGGCCCGCCAGGAGAGTCACAGCCAGGGTCGCGCCCAGCACCAGCCAGTTCAAGCGTGGTTCGACGGCCACGGGCAGGTACGTCGGCGGGATGAACTCCACGAGCAGGTTCATGCCCCACCGAGCTCCGAGCGTGCCGCACATGCCGCCGAGGAGGGCGAGCACCAGGCTCTCGGTAAGGAGTTGTCGGATCATCCGGTAGTGGGAGGCGCCGAGCGCCAGCCGCATGGCCATCTCGGTCCGGCGCCGATGCGCGCGAGTGAGGAGCAGACTCGCCACGTTGGCGGCCACCAGGAACAGAAGCAGCCCGGCCACGAGCGCCAGCACGCGCAACACCGGGAGCAAGACCGCCTGGCCTCCCCAAGGGCACTTCCAGAGAGGCAGCACGGCGAGCGACTTGTCACGGTTCGTATCCGGGAATTCCTTCTCCAGTCGAGAGGCGAAGATGGCGGCAGCCGCCTGAGCTTCGCTCATGGATACACCCGGCGCCAGTCGCGCGATCGTGTGGACCCAGTGCGAGCCGCGTCGCTCGTAGCGTTCGCGTAAATCGGTCGCCTCCACCTCGACCGGGAGAGGCGCCCAGAGATCGAACCGCAAAGCCCCCATCGTGCCCTTGAAACGCGCCGACGCGACACCGACGATGGTGACGGGGCGATGATTGACCTGGACGACCCGTCCCACGACCGACGGGTCGCCGCCGAAACGGCGTTGCCAGAGTCCATGACTGATGACAGCTACCAGGTCCCCGGTACCGGGCTGGTCTTCACCGGGGCGAAAGCCCCGGCCCAGGACCATGTTCACACCCAGAACGTCGAAATAATTCGCCAGCGTGAATTGGCTCCAAACCCACTCAGTCGTCTCGTCCGTCCCAAGGGTGGCCGCGCCCATCTGCGAAGCCGTGATCCCGGCGAACACGTTCTTTTGCTCGGCCAAAGACCGAATATCGGGGATGGACATGGTCTCGCCGAGGCCGGCGGTCTTGTGACGCGGGCACACAACGGCCAGGCGGGCGCGGTCCGCAACCCCTGGGGTGGCGTCCAACAACATGGCTTGGATCCAGGTGAAGACCACGGTATTGGCCCCGATACCGACCGCCAGGGACAGCGTGACGACGGCCGTGAACACCGGCGACTTCCTCAGCATCCGGAGGCCGTATCGAGCCTCTGGCTCTCGCGTTCCCCCAGTACGGGCGAATAATCATTCGCCCCTACCTCGCAGCGCCACCATCGGGTCGATCTTCGATGCCCGGCGCGCCGGGAGATAGCAGGCCAGGAGGGCAACCGCCGTCAAAAGCAGGGCGACGCCCAGGAACGTCACGGGATCGTTGGGGCTCACCTGGTAGAGCATGCCCGGCAGACTGGCAAACAAACGGCTGAGGATAAAGCCGCCCACCAGGCCGAAGGCCAGGCCGATGAGGATCAGCCGCAGGGCTTGCCTGACAACCATCCGGATCACGTCGGGATGGCTCGCCCCCAGGGCCATACGGATGCCGATCTCCTGGATACGCCGGCTGACGGAGTAACTGATCACGCCGTAGATGCCGGCACAGGCCATGAGGGCCGCCGCTGCGGCCGGAACGCCGAACAGCCAGGCGATCAAACGCCGCAGCCACATGGCGCCGTCGATGCGCTGGGTCAATGTCCCGATGTCCTGAATCGGCAGTCCGGAGTCCGCGACGCGGACTACTGCCCTCACGGACGCTGTCAGAGACAAGGGATCGCCCGCGGTCCGTACAATCCCGAACATCCCAAAGGGAACGTCCCATTCAGGTGCCATGTAGACGGTCGGCCAAGCCGGCACGTCCGGGCCCGCTTGGACGACGTCGCCGGTCACACCAATCACGCGAATCCAGTGGCCCGACGGCGGCCGCCGGAGCCGCTTGTCGAGCGGGCTTTCGCCCGGCCGGAAGCGCCGCGCCAAGGTCTCATTGATGACGGCGACCGGCTCACTCTCCTTTCGGTTGTCTTGGTCCACGAGAAGACGCCCAGCGAGCAGTCTCACGCCCAGAGTCTCGAAATAGCCCGGACTGACCTTCTGCCGCAGGACCACAGGCGACGATTGCCCGGCATCGGTTGGGCTGCCCCCTTCGATCTCCACCTGCTCGAATGAGGGTGTCCACGCCGCAGGAAGATAGTCGCTCAAGGCCGCCTGCGTGACACCCGGCAACGCCCGGATGCGTTCCAGGTGCTGATCCCAGAAGACCCGGCGCTTGCCCTCATCGAGGTACGGACCGATGGGCAGGTGAATGTTGTACGTGAGGACCCCGGCCTTGCGGAACCCAGGATCGATACTCTGGACCTGGTGGAAGGCCCGCAGCAATAGCCCCGCGCCGATGAGAAGGGTCAGCGCCAAGCCGATCTCGGCAGTCACAATCGCGTTGAGTGTCCGCCGACGACTCCGCGAGACGGTAGCACGGGTGCCCGTGGACTGCAACACCGCGTGCACATTCCTGGCGAAAGCCGCGTGGACCGCGGGCAACAGGCCCGACAGGATCGTACTGGCGCCGATGACGCCCACGCTGAACAGCACGCACCGCACATCCAGTGGGAATTCCATCCACAGAGGGATCACGGACGCCAGGCGGGACAGCAGCAGGGTCAGAGCATGACTGCCCAAGAGCACCCCCAACGAGCCGCCGATCACGGACAGGACGAGACTCTCGACCAGGACTTGCCCGAGGAGGCGGCCGCAGGAGGCGCCCAGGGCGGCCCGCAGAGCGAACTCCCGGGTCCGAAAGGCTCCGCGCGCCAGCATGATGCTCGTCACGTTGCAGCAGGCCGTCAGTAGGGCGAATCCCACGACCCCCAGCAACAGGGAGAGACCGAACCGGTACTGTTGGATATACTCCCCGAACAACTCGCGGAACGGGATCACCGCCGGCAGAGTGGTGACCTTGCCTTCGGGATGTTGCTGGACCCACCCCTGGTGGATGCGCATCAGATCCCCGCGTGCCTGTTCGACGGTTGTGCCCTGTTTCAGCAGACCGATCGCAAATGTCCCCATTCCTCTGTGGCTACCCTCCGCATTGGCGCGCAAGGGCTCCCAGACCTCCTTGCGTTCGGGGAAATCCGCCTGCGGCGGGAGCACCCCGATGATGGTGTAGGGATCGCCGTCCAAGCGTACGGTGCGGCCGAGGACGGCCGGGTCGCTGGCGAACAGCCGCTCCCAGAAACCGAAACTCAGCAACACCACATTCGGCCCGCCCGGCCGGTCCTCCTCCGCGGTGAAGGACCGCCCGAGCACCGGTTGCAGGCCCAGGACTCTCAGGAAATCGTGCGTGGCTAAGCGGATGCCGATTCGTTCGGCCCTGTCGTCGACGGAGAGAGTGGAGGCCCAGAAGGAGCAGAAGCCCATGCACTCGAAGGTCTGGTTGTACTGCCGCCAGCTATGGAAACGCGGATACGCCATCCCGACGTTCCGGCTGCCCGTCTGGGGATCCGTCTCGTGCAACTCCATCAGCCGTTGCTCGGTAGGCACGGGAAAAGGACGCAGACACAAGCCGTTGAACAAGCTGAAGACCGTCGTCATGCCGGCGACCCCAATCGCCAGGATTCCCACGATCATCAACGAGGCTGTCGGTTGCTTCACCAGGCTGCGACACGCCATCCGCGCGTCATGCCATAGACTGAGTAGTAACGCCATTCACTTTCCTTTCTCGACTCACCTGTCGCCCGTTCGATTCACGCCTCGAACTCCTAGTACGGGCGAATAATCATTCGCCCCTACCCACTTCTTAGCGCCACCATCGGATCGATCCGCGCGGCCCGGCGGGCCGGGAGGTAGCAGGCCAGGAGGGCGGCGAGAGCGAGCAGCAGGGCCACCGCCGCGAAAGTCAATGGGTCGGCGGCGCTGACCTCGTAGAGCAGGCTTCCCATCAGCCGCGTCAAAGCGAGGGCCGCTGCCACTCCGACGACGCCACCTATAACCACCAGCCGCATGCCCTGGCACAGCGTCAGATAGAGCACCTGGGACGACCGGGCGCCGAGGGCCATGCGAATTCCGATCTCGCGCGTCCGCTGCGCGACCGAGTAGGCGACCAACCCATACAGACCCGTGACGGCCAGTACCAGCGCCAGGGCGGCAAACGACGCCAACAGCACGGCGATGAACCTCGTGCGCGAGGTCGAATGGGCCATGCGCTGCGTCATCGTCATCACGTCGGAGACAGGCAGCTCGCGCTGCACCGCCGCGACGGCCTGGCGCACCACCGCCACCAGCGACAAGGGATCGGGGTCCCCACCGGCTGCGTCTCGCCGGTGGGAGCCCTTGCCCGCCGTCCGTATCGTCAAATGGTAGCAAGGATAGCCGGATTGAAGATAGGGCACATAGACGTCGTTGCCGAACTTCGCCGCCATATCGTCATACTTGACGTCGCCCACCACACCGACGATCTCGACGGGAGCGTACCCTGGCTCGATGGCCAGGCCCAGATCGAGGCTCTGACCGACCGGATCGGTTCCGGGCCAGTATCGGCGGGCCATCGTCTCATTGATCACGGCTACCCGTTTGGCGCCGGCCACGTCCTGCTCGGTGAACCACCGGCCGGCCACCAGGGGAACCTGCAAGGTGCGGAGGTACCCCGGGCCTGCTTTGTGAACCCCGATCGGGACTTCCGTCGGCCCATTCTCCGATCCCGGCCGTTGGAGCTGGACGAGACTGTGATCGTAGGAACCCGACAAAGGCGTCGCATCGGCGACGCAGACGGATCGAACGCCAGGGATCGACGCCATCCGCTGCTCCATCTGCTGCACGGCCGAGCCCCACGCCGCGCCGGACAATCCTTGCGGTGCGGTCACCTGCAGCGTCAGAAGACCTGCCGGCTCAAAGCCAATCTTGGTCGTCATCAAATGAACGAAGCTGCGCAGCATGAGACCGGCCCCGGTCAGCAGCACGATCGCGAGAGCCGTTTGTCCCACCACCAGCAGACTGCGTGCCTGGCACAAGCACAGGCTCGACCAGGCGCCCCCCGGCGCCGAGGCTGCCGTCGGCCCGCGCAGCGATGAAGCCAGCGAGCGGCGCGCGATACGCAAACCGGGAACAAGACCGAAGGTCGCTCCGCAAACCAGCGCGAGGACGGCATTGAAGAGCAGCACGGGTGTGCCGAGTCGAATCTCCCCAAAGTCCGGCAACCGGGCGTAGCGGACGTGGAATCCCTGAGCATCGGCCGGCCGGAAAGCCGCCATCAGGTCAATGCCCCCGCGGGCAAACACCAACGCCAGCACGCCCGCCCCGGCCGACAGGACCAGGCTCTCGATCAGCAACTGGCGGATGACCCGCGCCCGTGTCGCCCCCAAGGCGATGCGCGTCGAGACCTCCCCTTGGCGAGAGATGCCCCGCGCCAGCAGCAGGCCGCCGGTGTTGACACACGTAATCAGCAGCACAAACCCCACGGCCGCCCACAGCACGAGCAGCGCGCGGCGCAGGGCCGGGTCCGTGTTCGCTTCTTGCAGAGAAGCCACGCGGATACCCCACGTGCTCGTCTCCTCCGGCATGGGAAAGGCGGTCTCGAGCTGCTTCTCCAGGGACGCGGCCGCCGCCCGTGCGGCCTGCAAACTGATCTCCGGACTCAGACGCGCCAGGACCTGGTGCCACATGGTGGCAGCTCTGGTGAGCCGGTTCGGATTGCTTTGCAGAACCGGCGCCATGGTAATCGGCACCCAGACGTCCGCCGAACCCAGTTGTCCTTTGAACCACGCCGGCAGCACGCCCACGACGGTCAGATAGGTCTTGTTCAGACACACGGTCTTGCCGATCACATCAGCCTGCGCTCCGAAGTGGCGGCGCCAGAGCCCGTCGCTGATGACCGCCACCGGATGCCCGCCGGGCGCTCGGTCTTCCTGCTCTTCGAAAACGCGTCCAAGCTGCGGCTTGAGGCCCAGCAAAGAGAAATAATCCGCAGAGACCAATTCCGCCCCCACCCGCTCGGGGTCGCCACTGTGCGTCAGAGTCAGCGAGTCGTCGGCACAGGCCACCATCTGGGCGAAAACCCGATTGTGCTCCCGCAGGAACTCGAACCGCGGGTAGGACCATACCGGCAGGACTTCGGTCGGTTTGCCGGGGGCCGTGATCGTCGTTGGCACCGGAACGAGGCGTTCAGGATTGGGGTAAGGCAGAGGCTTGAGAAGCACGTGGTGGATGACGCGGAACAGAGCACTGTTGACGCCGATGCCCAGCGCCAGCGTCAAGACCACGATGCCCGCAAAGCCCGGACTCCTGGCCAACACGCGGAATGCGTAACGCAGATCCTGCCATAAAGTCGTCATTGCCTAACTCCTCTGCGTAGGGCGCGTACCACGCACCGCTTTCGCGCGGCACGGGAACGGTGCGTGGTACGCACCCTACCAACTGTGGCTGGAGTTGAACTTATGGCGCGAAAATCTTCCGATGGGCCTGTGGAAATTCGGTCGTTGGGGTTCCCGGTGACGCTGTTGATCGTGCACTGCGGACACTGCGGGCGCCTGAGTTGCTTTGCCGTGGATGGGGCCTGGCTGGCCGTGGGCGGCCGGCACCTCTTCGTGCGCGGGACCGGCGAGTCCCGCCTACCGAAGCTGGCATGCCGGGCCTGCAACGGCACGGAGGTCTCGGTCCTGGAGGACCTGCGCTAACCGGGATTGGTGCGTGGTACCCACCTACCCTCTTTCATTCATATCGCAGCGCCGCCATCGGATCGATCTTCGCGGCCCGACGGGCCGGGAAGTAGCAGGCCAATAGTACCACGGCGATCAGAGGAAAACAGTGGGTCTGCGGCAGGTCGAGCAACTTCCAGACGCGCTCCATGTCGCCACGGTGGATGCCGTTCGTGGTAAGGCAATCCACACCCAGAGACCGGGCGGCAATAACCGCGGTCTGAGCAGCGAAGGCGGCATTGATGCTGGCTGTGACAAAGTCCGTGATGGTGTCGGGAAAGTAGGGATGCCCAAGGGACTCCGCACTGGCCTTGAGCCGGTTGTAGTCCACGCAGTACAGGAGCATGCAGCTTCCACGATAGGTGCACACCTGCTGCATGAGCGTGCGGTCCTTAACCACCACGATGGAATAGCTTTGGGCGTTCGCGGCATGGGCCGCCCGGATGCTCGCCTGAAGGACCTGCTGGATCGTGGCCTGGGGTATCTCCTGGTCCAGGAAGTTGCCGTGGATGGTTCGCAGGCCCGCGATGGTCTTGAGGGTCTCATGGGCCGGCTGGGTCTGTCCTGGCACTGTCGCTGATTGAGAATCCGACGGCACAAGCAGCCAACCGCTGCCAAGCAGCGCCCCTTGTTTCAGGAAGACTCGTCGATGGTTCGGCTTCTCGTTCACTGTCATCTTCTCCCTTCTTGGCTCCCTTATCTATTCTGGATCTACAGGGTGTGCTCGACACACCTCGTACGGGCGAATAATCATTCGCCCCTACCTCGCAACGCCACCATCGGATCGATCCGCGCGGCCCGGCGGGCGGGGAGATAGCAGGCCACGAGGGCCACCGCCGTCAAGACGAAGGGGATGACGGCGCAGATCAACCAGTCGCTGCCGTGGAGGCCCAAGAGCAGTCTCCGCATCAGGGGCACCGCGATGAGCGTCCCGGACAAGCCGAGGCCGATCCCGAGACCGGCCAGGATCAGGCCTTGGCGCAAGACCATCCAGAGTACCGAACCGCTGTGAGCCCCGAGGGCCAGACGCACGCCGATCGCACGAGTCCGGCCGCCGACCACGTAGGAGAACACGCCGTACATGCCGCCCACCGCCATGATCAGAGCCACGAAGGCAAAGGCGCCGATGAGCGAGGAGTACCAGCGCCGCAGCCATAGAGATTGATGAAGCCGATCGGACATGGTGGTGATGTCGAAGATCGGCAGGTCGGGATCGCTGCGGCGGACGATCTCTCGCACACCGGAGACCAGCCCCAGAGGATCGGTCACGGTGCGGACCACGACGGCCATGCCACTGCACCGCTCTTGTGCGTAGGGCAGGTAGACGCCCGGAATCATCGGCCGGTCCAGACCGTAGTGCTTGATATCCCGCGCTACACCCACCCCCGTCATCCAGGGCGATCCGTCCGGGCGGCGGCGCATCCGCTGGCCTACCGGGTCTTGGTTGGGCCAGAAGCGCCGGGCGAAGGTTTCATTGACAATCACGGCCAGCGAGCCTTGCGTCCGGCCGTCCTGGTCATTGAACGTCCGCCCGGCGACCATCGCAATGCCCATCGTCTCGAAGTACCCGGGGCAGGCCACGCGCTGCAGAACGACGGGATCTTGTTCGTCCGGGCGCTGGGCCGGGGCGTTCTCGATAGTGAAGAAGGTACCCCAATGCCCGCCCAGAGGCGGCGCCGTGACGGCACTGGCCGCCACCACGCCGGGCAAAGCCCGCACCTGTTCCAGGTGGTCGCGGTAGAAAGCCTCGTACGCCTCTGGCGTCCGGTACTGAGTCCCCGGCAACGCGATCTGGCAGATCAACACATGGTCTGCGCGATAGCCAGGGTCCATCTTCTGCACAGAACGGAAGGCTTGCACCAAGAGGCCCGCCTGGATCAACAGGATGAGGGTCAAGGCGACCTCCCCCACCACCAGCAGATGCAAGGCGCGACGCTTGGCTGGCGTGGCTGTGGACTGCCGGCCGGAGGAGACCAGAGCCCCCTGGAAACTGCCTTTGATCACCGCCTGGCAAGTCGGCAAGGCGCCGAAAGCGGCGGTGACGAGGATCATCAGCAGAACCCACAGCCAAATCCGGACGTCGAAGCGGAAGCTCACCCACTGCGGCGGTTTGTCCGCCAGGGAGTCCAGCAAGGCATGAAGTCCCCAATAGCCCAGCACGAGACCCAACCCACCCGCCAGGCAGGAGACGAGCAGGCTCTCGGTCAGGATCAAGCGGGTGACCCGTCCGGTCGTGGCCCCCAGGGAAAGTCGAATCCCCAACTCCCGCCAACGGGCCAGGCCTCGGGCCAGCATCAGAGCTGCCACGTTGCCGCAGGCGATCAACAGCACGACCACGACGGCCCCCATCAGGATCGTCAGGACCGGCCGGGTATCGCCGAACAGCCGCTCGGCGAGGGGTGTGATCCTGGGCGCGGTGTTCTCGTTCGCCTTGTGGTCCGCCACCCGGGCCCGGTGGACCCGCAGGAGATCCTCTGACGCCATCGCCCTGGTCACGCCGGACTTGAGCCGCCCGAGCCCGCGCAGATACCAGCCCCTCCCCAGGTCATCCGGATTCGCGGCCAGCGGCACCCAGAGCTCGCAGGGCTGGGCATCCTCAAACAACATCCGGTCGGCGGAGAGGACGCCAACGATCGTGTAGGACTCGTGATTGAGATGCAGGACCTTCCCTAGAACGTCCTGCTCACCGAAGAGCCGCTGCCACAGGTGTTGGCTGAGCAGTACTACTCTTTCGCCGCCGGGCCGGTCTTCCTCGGGCGTAAACGGCCGTCCCAGGGCCGGATTGATCCCCAAAACCGATGTCAGATCGTGCGTCACCCGTGCCCCGCGTACCCGCTGGGCAGTGCCCTCGAAGGACAGGTTGAAGCTGTCCAGACTCCAGGCGGCCATGCCGTCAAAGGAGCGGTTCTGCTGCCGCCAGGCGTGGAAGTCCGGGTAGGCCAGACCGGTGTATTCCAAGTTCCAGCGCGGCGCCGTCTCATCCAGGTCCACCAACCGGTCCGGCTGGTGAAACGGCATGGGCCGCAGGAAGAAGGCGTTGAAGAAGCTGAAGATCACCGTGTTGCCCGCCATGCCCAAAGCCAGGGTGGCGACGGCAATCACCGTGATGCCCAGGTTTTTGCAGAGCATGCGAAGGCTGTATCGAATATCGTGCCAGAGTGTTCCCATTCGTTTCTCCTATATCTGCACCTTCTGCGCCTCAAGGCCGATGCAAACAGCGTGCCAGGCAGGATTCGCCATGAAATGCCTCTGGGAAACCCGAAGGTCAAGATTGCACCGCACTGCGCAGGGCCCGTGTGGTTTTGATTGTCCGGTTTTGGGACCGTCGCGCCCAAATCCGGACACAGGTCGATCACGAGACCAGGAGATACCGAGCGGGCATTGCCCCGGGTAACTGCGCTGTGGACACCAGTAAGGCTCTTGGGTGAAATGACCGGGGTCAGTCCGTCTCTGCTCGGCAGCGCAACCACTCGGCGACGTTGCGACGCTCCAACTCCTCCATACGCCGGCGTTTTTCGAGAAAATGCCGGTACCTCGACTGCTCTTGCGAGGTCCACGGATTCGCCTCTTCGTAGTCGCCACAGAAAGGCACTTGGAGGTCAATCCAGCAGGCGAGCTTCTCGATCTCCTCCTGCGTAAGCCCGTACCTCGTAATGGCCATCCGCCGCCATCCAATACAACCGAAAGAGCGTCGGCGCGCGGGGCCAGCCCAGGGGCGCGCAGGCCACCACGAACTGCGCTTCCGAGAGCGGATAAGGATACTGGTACAGCTCCCTCTCTTGCCCATAGGCGTCGATGCGCTCGGCGGGCGTATCACGGACCGGAGCGATCAACTGGGTGCCCGCGTTCTCCTGCCGGCCCCGGGCCGGATCGACGATCCCCAGCTTGCCCGTCTGACGCGTGTGGTGACCCGAGAAGATGGCGACGATCTTGTTCGTGCTGGGGATGCCACGGGCATGCAGCAGCGAGGTGGGGAACCACGAGTTGTTGCCATAGAACTCGGTTTGTCCCGTGCCATCGGGGTTCATCTGAAAAAGCCCCTGGACGAAGAGCTGGCCGCGGTCGCTGTATTCCCAGCGGGTGTAGATGATCCGGCCGTCCGGCAGGACCGTCGGGTAGTTGTCGTGGACCTGGTCAAAGGCCAGCCGGCGCAGATAGCGTCCGGCGCGATCGCACGTGTACAGGTTGCTGACCTCCGTCCACCAGCAGTCCACCGTCTGAACGCAGCGGGTCGAGTTGAATAGGATATCGTCATTCGGCAGATAGACGCCCTCATAGTCCGCGAAACCCAACCCTTGCGTCACCTGCTTCACCGAGCCACCTGCCACCTCCATCTCATAAAGATGGTAGTCATCCTCGCGGTCGGATTTCTTCCAGGCAAAGAGCACGTGCCGGCCGTCCCACGACACGTCCGGGTCCCGGATGACACCGCCGGAGTCCTCGATGAGCGTGTGCACGCGGGTTCCGGCACCGTCGATCTCCAGCCGGCACAGCGCCGCGCCCGGATCGAATTGGCGCTCATGTTGGGCGTCGGATTGGCCCTCGGTATAGGCATAGTGCGAGCCGCCCAAGGTATGGTGTTTCGTGAAGATCCATTGGGGATACTGCCGGCGCAGGCTCCGCAGGCGAACCTCCCGGCGCAATTGGGCCGCCTGAAGATACAGGCCAACCCAGCGGTCCGGCCCGACGGATGAGGACCGGCTCGCGAGGCGGTCGAACTCGGCGCGCAAATTCGGATCGGCAGCCCCCAGCTCGGCCAGCACTTTGGCCGCCGCCTTCTGCGCGACCGCCGCGGCTGTGGACGCGGACAGCCACGCCCGAAAGTCCGGCCCCGCGTCCCGCAGACACCAGTCCCACGGCACGGGGAACTCCCGTTCGCCCCGGACCGACAACCGCTCGGCAACGGCCGCAAACGCTTCGCTGCTGCGGTCGAGAGATGCGGCTTGGGCCTGTGCTTCCAGCACGGCCGCCTCCCACCGACCGGTTTGCTCAGACAAAGTACTCGCCCCACCAAGCACGGTATTCAGCCCGATGCCAAGCGTCAGCATGGCTGCGCCAATAAGGCCGGAGTACTTCCACCGTGGAGGAACATCACATCGGACAGCCTGCATCAGCATTTCCACCCGCTTCTCCCATCCCTATCTTCACACCGGGCGTTGCTAGCCCATGCCTGTGGCGATAGAATACCCCATGATGATGGAGGTTGAGAAGCAAATGGGCTACCGGCGTCAGGGTTCGGCTGAGGACGGGGAAGTCGCCGTCAAGTTAGTGAAAGACGGGAAGAGCCGGCACGGATTGTTCTTTGCCCACTTGGCCCTGGAAAAGATATTGAAGGGACTCGTTTGTCGCCACACGCACGATGTTCCGCCCAAGATACACAACCTCACCCGGCTCAGCGAATTGGCTGGCCTGAAGCTCGACGACCAACAGGCGGACGTCTTGGCTGACATGAACCAGTTCAACCTGGAAGGACGTTATCCGGAATCCTACGCACCTCAACTGAGCCTCAAAGAGGCGACGGAATTCATGACGCGGTCTGAAGAGGTTTTGGCATGGCTGACCCGACAATCATAGATATCGTTCGACGGTACCTGCGAAACCTCGCCCAGCAGGGCATCTTGGCTCGCATGGGCGTCATCTTCGGCTCTCATGCGTCGGGGCATCCTGGCCCATGGAGCGATATCGATCTGGTGGTCGTATCCGCTGCGTTTGACGGCACGTTCTCTCGGGACGCCATCAATTCCCTGTGGCGCGTGGCGGCACGCACGGATAGCCGGATCGAGCCTATCCCCTGCGGCGAGCGCCAGTGGCTTGAGGATGCAACAACGCCCATCATCGAGATCGCTCGACGAGAAGGCGTACAAGTGGTGCCCGACGAAGACGCCAGTAGCGAGGCACCCTGAGCCAGTTGTCAGTCACCCAGCGTAAGACCTCCATTTTACAGCCTTGCATCGTGTCACAGCTCGTGGTATCTTGCCTGCCGGGTGAAGTCATGATAGGGACGGCCCCGCAAGACGGTTATTCGAACCTGGGGTCTGTGTCAGAAACTCAAGCAAGCATCGTGGGCTAGACATGACCGCCTCACACGGGACCACGCAAGATCTTTCTGAGCGCGAAAGGAGACGAGAAATGGCACGGACTTTCAACGAGGCGATTGATCAGAACCCGAACAGGGATGAAGTCAACCTATCGGCGATCAGAGCACTCCAAGCATGGCAGTACCTCATCCCGAAGGCTAAGAACCGCCAGCTCGTGAGATACGGTGAACTGGCGGAGTTGATGCGCTATCCAAATTGTCACCCCCTGACCCCCATTCTTGGTCATATCATGCACTATTGCACGCAGGAGAGGCTCTCCGCGCTGACTATCATCGTGGTCAACGAGAACGGGACGCCAGGGGAAGGCTTCACGCAGATACCACGTGATCAATTCGATGCTCAGAGGGAGACCACCTTCGGTTTTGACTGGTTTTCCATTTATCCGCCAACCCCTGCGGAATTCACGGAATCATGGGATGCGGCCCAGCACCAGGCAGAGCACTAACCACATGCCTTCCGAGGTTCGCATTCGCCAGAAACTCCCGAACAACCCAAAACGGATGAAGGCGTGCGGAGTACTCCTTCAGAGCGCCATCAAGGAGGCATGACCCATGAGCCGTTGGGAAGAAATGCAGTTTGAAGATAAGATTCGTTCCATTTTGAGGGAAACTCAGTATGTTGTTCGACCAGATCACCATATGGCACCACCCTTCCTGACCGCCTATCAGATTGCTATTGAATTCGCTCATCGTTTTCCCGATGAATTCCAGCGCACTGGCCTTCGAATCGGAGGACAAGGCCTTGGGGAACACAATTCCCTCGCTCAATACATCGCGCGTGAGCTCTCGCGAAGGATTCAGAGTCCGAATCCGGAAATTCGAGACATTCAGGGCGGTTTCCTGTCGAACAAGCACCTTCTCGGAATATCGTTCGACAACGATGGCACTCGGATCGACTCATCACTAACGGACAGTCAATTTGATTTGTCCATGTTTCGCCTCAAGCGATGACAGTCCCACGTGAGCGTTTCACGCATACTGGACGTTGTGTATGAAGGGGGCAGCCTGTGGGCACGACGGTAACCATCCGCTTCGAAGAGAGCCTGCTGGCCGATATCGACAGGCTGGCCAAGAAGGAGAAGTGCTCGCGGTCGGAGTTGGTTCGGCAAGCAGTTCGGCTGTACATCAAGCGAGAAGATCGCTGGAACAGAATACTCGCTGTAGGGAAGGCCACGACCCAGAACAAGAGGCTGTCCGAGCGGGACGTCGCTGCGCAGGTTCAGGCCCATCGCAGGTCCAACACGTTTAGACGCGGCTGAACCGACCGGTAGTAGGCGTCGAGTAGAGCAAGCACCACCTTACGTAAGCGGCAGGCGCAGGCAGGCTCGGCAGCCGGGTTGGCTTGCGTGGTTCCCCAGGGTCAGGGAGCCGCCGTGGGCTTCGGCGATTTGGCGGCTGAGCGTCAGACCGATGCCCGAGCCGTGATCCTTGGTGGTGAAGAAGGGCACGAAGACATCGGTGCCGTCCGGCAGACCGGGGCCGTCATCGTCCACGTGAATCTCGATCCCGCCCGTGTCAAAGTGCCACCCGATCGACACCTGGCCGTCCCCCGCCGGTCGCTTTTGCAGACTTGCCTCCACGGCGTTGGAGACCACGTTGATCAACAGTTGCTCCAGTTGGTCGCGGTCCCCCTGGACTTGGGTGTCGGGGCCGGCGACGACCGCCACCGGCATCCGCGTCTCCAGGTCCGCCACGCGGTGGAGCAGTCGTGCAACATCGACCTGCGACAGACTGGGCTGCGGCAGGTGCATGAGTCGGGAGTAGGCCCCGGTGAAGCGGTCGAGGGCCTCGGCCCGCTCCGCGATCAATTCCAGGCCGGTCTTGATATCTTCCTGCCAATCGCTCGGCAGCGGCTGGCGGCCGACCAGCACCCGCAGGCTCTCCGCCACCGACTGGATGGGGGTCAGGGAGTTGTTGACCTCGTGACGCACGGTTCGGATCAGGCGTTTCCAGGCCCGCCGCTCTTCCTCGTGCAAGGTGCGGGTCAGGTCCGACAGAAAGACCAACTCGTGCGGCACGCCCTTGTCCCGGTAGGTCCCCCGCCGCAGCTCCCAGCGTCCCGAGCCGCCGGGGAACATCAAGTCCAAGATCCGGGGCGTCTCGCCATCCAGGCACCCGGCCAAGCCCAGGTCCTCCGCCCGGCAGCCAAGAATCTCCTCGTCTGTGCGGCCCAGCAGACGCCGGCCGCTGTCGTTGATCAGTTGCAGCCGGCCATTGCTGTCGAAGCCGAACATCGCCACGTCGATCTCCGCGAGAATCTTACGGAGCAGGGCCATCGCTTCCATCGCCCGCAGCCGCTGTTCGCGCAGCGACTCCGTCAGGGCGTTGGCCTCCCAGATCACCTCGCCCAGGGCATCGTCGAAACGCGCCCCCCGGACCCGCAGCGAGTAGTCGCCCTCGCGCAAGGCCCCGAGCAGGTTCGACAAGGTCCGCAGCGGAAAGACCACCTTATTGCGAATGATAAAGGCCGTGGCCACCCAGATGAACAGGATCAGACCCGCCAGGGTCAGACGCGTCTGCGTTTCATAGCTGCTCTGCCACAGCAGGACGAAGGACATCACCGAGCCAGCCAGCCCGGCGGCAAACCCCAGCGTCAGGATGCGATGCTCGTACCTCATAAGAGAAGTGTGAAGCTTCAAGTTAGAAGTTTCAAGTGCCAAGTTCTCGCACTTCAAACTTCACACTTCAAACTTGAAACTCTTATCCAATCCCATGTTTCTCCAGCCGCCGGTACAGGGCGCCGCGGCTGAGTCCCAGGGCCTCGGCCGCTTTGCTGATGTCACCCTGAAAACGCGACAAGGCGTTCTGGATCAGCATTTGTTCGGCCTGCTCGATGGTCATCTCCTGAAGTCGCGGCCCGCTCTCGAACTTGGGCTCGAGGCCCAGGTCGCTCACCCGCACCACGTTGTCTTTCGCCATCAGCAAGGCCCGCTCGACCGTGTGATCGAGCTCACGGACGTTGCCCGGCCAGGGATAGCTCAGGAGCATCTGTAACGCCGCCGGGTCGAAGCCCACCAACTGCTTGCGATACCGGCCGATGTGCCTCTGGAGGAAGTGGGCCGCCAACAGCGGGATATCTTCCTTGCGCTCGCGCAGCGGCGGAACCCGGATCTCTACCGTCTTGAGCCGGTAGAGCAGGTCCTGTCGGAAGCGCAGGGTCGCGACCTCCTCCGTGAGATTGGCGTTGGTGGCCGACAGAATCCGCACGTCCACGCGGAGTGTCCGCGACGACCCCACCGGCTCGAACTCGCCGCTTTCCAGGACGCGCAAAAGCTTCGTTTGCAGGTTCGCCGGGAGGCTGGCGATCTCATCGAGAAAGAGCGTCCCGCCGTCGGCGAGCTTGAACCGTCCGAGCCGGTCCGCCTTGGCGTCCGTGAACGCGCCGGCCACGTGCCCGAACAGCTCGCTTTCGAAGAGCGTCTCCGGAATGCTCGCGGTGTTCACGCTGACCAGGGGCCTGTCCTTGCGCATCGAGGCGGCGTGCAGCACGTGGGCTACGATTCCCTTGCCGGCCCCGTTCTCGCCCGTGATCAGCACGTTGGCTTGTGACGGCCCGACGCGGGCAATCGCCTCCAGCACCGGCTGCATCGCCCGCGACTCGGCGATCATGAACGGCCGGCTCTCGCCCCGCAGCAGAATATTCTCCTGCTCCAGTTGCCGGCCCTTGCGCAGGGCCCGGCCGAGTTCCACCTGGGTCCGCAGCACGGCGAGCAGCCGCTCATTCTTCCACGGCTTGGTCACGAAGTCGCGAGCCCCCCGCCGCATCGCCTCGACCGCCAGCTCGACACTGCCCCAGGCCGTCATCACGACCACCGGCAGCGTGCTGTCGATCTGCTGAATCTTCGACAGCAGATCCAATCCCTCCTGCCCCGAAGTATTGCCCCGCACATAATTGAGGTCCATCAGGACCACGTCGAAGTCCTGCCGCCCGATAGCCTCCAGGACCAGGGCTGCCGAGGCAGCCGCCTCAATCTCGTACCCCTCGCCCTTGAGCAGCAGCCGCAGGGCCTTGAGCACACTGAGCTGATCGTCCGCTAGCAGAATTCGCAGCGGCGTGACCCCATTTGCATCCATATCTCTCACCCACACAAGGAATTGGCTGTCAGTCCCCGGCCTCTCTCCCGCCCTCCCCGACCGATACCTGTCAACTGTGAACCGACAACTCCTCCTACTATACCAAATCCCGACCTCCCGGTCCATCCGTGTACAGGAAACTCAGCATTTTCGAGGATAGGATTGGGCAACCCTCCGATTCCTGCCAAACGTTGCTTGACCTATCCTCATCAGGTAGCAATCCGAACCAGCAAAAGGGCCTTCATGACAAGGGTACCGCCATGGCAGTTCGATTCCGCGTGAACGTGGTCCTGACGTGTGCGATGGCCGGGCTCGTGACTTCTTGTGCGAGTTCCAACGAGAAGGCGAATTCGTCGTTGGCGGTGCGCGGCGCGCCGCAGGAGTTGCAGACGATCGGCGAACGGGCGGGACAGATCGTGATGGCCGCCATCGATGACGACTGGCCGCAAGTCCGCGTGTGCGTCCAGGACCTCTGCAACGCGTGGCAGGAGTACAAGTATCCCACCGTCGCGTCCTCGGCCTACCCGCGGCCGCCCGCCCCGCTCTTTCGCGGCCCCCTCGACGGTTGGATGCTCCGCTTGCGCTTTGCCGCCGGCAAAGGACAGGCCCAAGAGACGATGAAGGCGGCGCAGGAGGTCGATGCCGCCGCCCTCAAGCTGTTCGAGTACTACAGTCCGACGACCGCACTCGATCTGCGCCGGCTGCGGATGTGGGAGGGACGAGTCGTCCTCAACGCGACCCAGGACCAGATGGACCGCGCGTCCGACGCCCTGCGTGAGGCCCGCAGCACGTGGGGGCGTGTCCATCGGACGATCGAGGCCCAATCGGGCCCGGACACGGCCACCACCTTCGAGAACAGCCTCTCGGCCCAGCGGACGGCCGTGCACAAGCGCAACCCCAATACCCTTGTCACCGGCGCCAGGCAGGCCATCGACGCGGTCAACGAGACGCTGCGGTCGTCCCACGAAGAGAAGTGAGAACGCCGGCGCGAATGAGTATTTCGGAGGACCGGATTGGGCAACTCTCCGATTCCGTCTAAACGGGGCGAGCTCTATCGTCGTGGTGGGCAAAGATCGGTATTCGAAAAGAGCTTTCATGATGAGGGCACGCCAATGCCGGCTCGATGGGATAGACAGGTTTTACTGCTGTGCATGATGGTTGGGCTTGTGACTTCCTGCGCCGGACACAAGGAAAAACGAGGCACTCCCTATGCCGCCTGGATCCCGCCGGGCAATGTCCCGCCGGCGCTGGAGGAGATCAGTAATAGAGCCGTGGACATCGTCGACTTAGCCGCGGCGGACGCTTGGCCGCAGGTGTACGCCAATGTCCAGAGTATCAGCGACCGGTGGTCGGACTACAAACATCCGACCGTTACACCTCCGTCGTATCCTCGACCTGCCAGCGGGCTTCTCTATGGCCGGCTCGACACAGCCTTGGCCCGCCTGAAAGCAGCGGCCGCCGCACGAAATAACGTCGAGACGATGCGGGCGGCCAATGACGTGGACGCCGCCACGGTTGAGTTGGTCGAGTTTTACAACCCCGCGATCCCGCCCGACTTCCACCGCCTGGCCGTGCTCGAACGGAGCATCCTGCTGGATGCGTGGGACGGCAAGATCGACAACGCGTCGAGTATTCTGGTCGAGGTCCGCCGCACCTGGGACCGTGTGCGACCGGCCGTCGTAAGCCGTTCGAGCGAGCAGGCCGCGGCGGCGTTTGACAACGCGATCGCCGACCAACAGGTGGCGATTGATACCCCGGATAGCGGGAGGCTCGGCGACTATGCCGGCACGGCCCTCATCACAATCCAGGAGATGGAGCAGTTGTCCTACTAAAAGGGTCAAAAGAGTGAGAACGTGGGAAGGGTAAAAAGGGATTCAAGCCGGCACTCTTCTCTTCTCCGACCCTGCGCACCCTTCAGACTCTTCACACGCTTGGGCCTCTTTTCCCCCGAATGGCGGCTAGTAGCTCATCGGAGGGCGCCGTCTTTAGCAGGTAGGCTTCCGCTCCCGCCTGGCGCATGGTGTCGGACATGTCCATTTCCTCAAACATCGATAGCGCCACGACCCGCGCCTCCGGCAGATGGAGCCTGATCTGCCGGGTCGCCTCATCGCCGGCCATCACCGGCATCGCGACGTCCATCACTACCACATCCGGCCTGAGTCGGTAGGCCAGGTCGACCGCCTCGCGGCCGTTACCCGCTTGGCCGACCACCTCCAGATCCGACTGCTCCTTCAGCAGGGCCGCCAAGCCCTCGCGCATGACCTTATGGTCATCGACCAGCAGCACACGTAGCACGGAGGACGGAGGACGGAGAACAGAGGACGGACCTCGCAAGAGGGCCCGAACGTCCGCCCTCGGTCTTCCGTCTTCCGTCTTCTGTCCGCTGTCCTCCGGTTGCCGACCGTCCGGCACGACGATGAGAAAAGTGCTGCCCCGGCCTGGGGCGCTGCGAATCTTCATCCGGCCGCCGAGCAGCTCGATGCGCTCCCGAATGCTCAGGAGCCCGAGGCCTCCGCTCTGGCCCAGCATCCGAGGATCGAACCCCAGTCCCTGATCCGAGATCGTCAGCCAGACGCGGCCCTTCATCCGTTGCAGCCGCAGCCGTGCCTCCTTGACCCGGGCATGCTTCACGACATTGAACAGGATTTCCTGAGCCGTCTTATACAGAAAGATCTTGAGCGGCTCCGCCTGGGGGTCGATGGGGCCGCGATTCTCCACGTGGACCGTCAGGCCGTGTTTGGCCTTCAGTTGGCGGGCCAGCCATTCGAACGCCTCGCCCAGATCGCTCTGGTAGAGCAAGGCCGGACTGAGTTCGTGCGACAGGCTGCGGGACGTTTCGATCGCGTCCTTGAGAATCTGATCGAGCTGCGCCACACTCCCCCGGACGGCCGGATTCCTGGGGACCCGATGGCTTAGGAGGCTGAGATGAAACTTCGCCGCGGCCAGTTGCTGCTGGAGATCGTCGTGGAGGATCTCCGCCAGGCGTTTGCGCTCGCGGTCTTCCGCCTGCGACAACTCCAGGGTCAGCTTCTGAAGCTGGCGGGCCCGCTGCTCCAACTCCTGGAACGCCGTCTGCTGCTCGGTCACGTCTTCCAGGTTGAGCACGAGGAACTGCACGTCGCCGCGCTCGTCCAGCAGCGGGGTAAGCTGCCAATGCCAGTAGGTTACGCGCTGGGGAGCATCCGGATACGTGAAGGGCTTGGCGCGCGCGAAATACGCCTGCTTCGTCCGCACGACCTGCTCGAAAATCGTTCGATTCTCCGCGTGCGGGTAGAGCGCGAAGTGATTCTTGCCCACAAAATACTCCGGCTCCTTGACATCCGCGTGGGCGTACGCCGCATTGACCCGCACGAAGTTGAAATCCTTGTCCATAAACGCCAACGGCGTGATCGTGTGCTGGAAGAAGGCCTCCAGCATCTGCGACCGCTGGCGCAGGTTCTCTTCGGCCAGCACCCGCCGGGCCACCTCACCCTGCAGCCGGTCTACCGTGTCCTTCAACTCCTCTGTTTGAGCCTGCACCTCCTCCTCCAACTGGTCGTTCAGCCGCCGCAACTGCTCCGTCATTTGCGCGTGGGCCGCCCGCAGCCGCAGAGAGGTGATCCCCTGGACCAGGTCGCCCGCCAATTCCATCAGCAATTCCATCTCGTCCGGCGCGAAAGGATCGGGCTGTCGCGAATAGATGGTGATGGCGCCAAGAGCCTTCCCTCCGGAAAGCAGGGGAAGGACAATGGACGAAGCATATCCCCGCTGGAGGGCCTGCTCCCGCCAAGGGGCAAACTCGGGGTCTGTGAGCATGTTCCGGCACAGGGTCGGCCGCCCGGTGCGGATCGCCGTGCCGGTCGGGCCGCGACCGCGCTGCGTATCGGCCCAGGTGATCTGAAGCGTCTCCAAGTAACCTTCTTCAAAGCCCGCATAGGCCACCGGTCGCACGCGTTTGGCTTCCTCCTCCTCGGCGTAGCCGATCCACGCCATCGCGTGCCCGCAGTCTCCGACGACGATCTGGCAGACCTCCTGCAGGTAGGCCGATTCCTCCGTCGCGCGCATCAAAGCCTGGCTGCTGTTGCTCAGCGCCCGGAGAATGCGATTGAGTTTGGATAGTTGCTCCTCCGCCCGCTTGCGCTCGGTGATGTCGTGGACCATGCCGACGGATCGCACGATCCGGCCCGAGACGTCCCGGAGATGCTCGCATTTCTCGTGGACGACGCGAACCTCGCCGGTCGAGGGGCGGACCACCCGGTGCTCGATCTCGTAAGTGTCCCGGTTCTCGCGCAAGGAGCCGGAATAGGCCGCGTCCACGGCGGCACGGTCATCGGGATGCACCCGCGCGAGGAACGCCTCGTAGGTCGTGCCGAACTCCTGCGGTTGGAGGCCGAAAATCCGATACACTTCGTCCGACCACGTCAACCGGTTGTGGACCAGGTCCAGCTCCCAACTGCCGAGATGCGCGATCTCCTGCGACCGCTTCAAACGGTTCTCACTCTCGCGCAGCGCCAACTCCGACCGGCTGCGCTCCACGGCATAGCGTATGGTCCGGCCGATCATGCCGCCATGGATGATCTGGCCCTTGACCAGGTAGTCCTCGACTCCTTGACGCATCGCCTCCAACGCAACCGTCTCGTCGTCCACGCCCGTCAGGACCACGATCGGCACGTGCGGGACGGCCCGACGCATCCTCGCACAGGTATCGAGACCGGCGCTGTCGGGCAGCGTCAGGTCCAGGAGAACCACGTCGAAGGTTCTTTCCGCCACGAGCTGGATGGCCTCCTCCAGCCGCTCCGCACGTTCAATCTCGAACCTCTGCGGCGGGTACTCCTGAAGGAACTCGCAAAGCAACTGCGCGTCGGAGGGACTGTCCTCCACCAGCAGGACTCTCACGTGATCCTCGTTCGTCGCCATTTCACTTCTCTCTCGGCAATGTCACGATGGTCAACCAGAAGTTCTCGATGGCCTTGACGACCTCCATGAACTGCGTGAAGTCCACCGGCTTGGTAATGTAACAATTGGCGTGAAGCTGATACGAGCGAAGTACATCCTGTTCCGACCGGGACGTGGTCAAGACCACCACGGGAATCACCTTCAGATCCGGATCGCGCTTGAGCTCATCAAGCACCTCACGCCCATCCTTGCGCGGCAGATTCAAGTCCAGCAGGATCAGGTCGGGACGAGGAACGCCGGCGTACGGGCCTTCCTGCCGCAGAAACCGCAGGGCCTCGACGCCGTCCTCCACGTGGCTCAGGCGATTAGCGATCTTGGCCGCGCGCAGGGCCTCGACCGTCAACTGCGCGTCGCTCGGGCTGTCTTCCACCATGAGAATCTCAATGGGCCTCTGTTGGAGGGGATTGCTCACAAGTGTTCTCCTTTGTCAGGCAAGGTGAAATAGAACGTCGAGCCCTGGCCCGGCTGGGACTCGACCCAAATGCGCCCTCCATGACGTTCGACGATCCTCTTGCAGATCGCCAGTCCGATGCCGGTGCCAGGGTATGTCTTGCGGGTGTGAAGACGCTGAAAAATCATAAAGATCCGTTCGGCGTACTGCGGCTCGATACCGATCCCGTTATCGCGGACCCAGAACCGCCAGGCATCCTGCTCTCTCCGGGCGCCGACGTGAATCTCGGGTGGCCTGTCGCTGCGAAACTTGATGGCGTTGGCGATGAGATTCTGGAACAACTGGGTCAACTGGATGGCGTCCGCCTGGACCGTCGGCAGGGGATCGACCTGGATGACCGCGCCGGATTCCCCGATGCTCGCATGAAGATTCGTCAAGGCATCCTGCACGGATCTCCTGGTATCGGTGGGCTCCATCGCTTTGCCCTTCGTCCCCACCCGGGAATAGCTCAGCAGGTCGCCGATCAGCGTCTGCATGCGAGTGACGCCATCGACGGCCGAACCGATGTAACTGTCGGCCTTCTCGTCCAGCTTGCCCTGGTAGCGCTGCCGGAGCAGGCCGACGAAGCCGCTGACCGCTCGCAGAGGTTCCTGCAGATCGTGGGAGGCCACGTAGGCGAACTGCTCCAGGTCCCGGTTGGACCGGGCCAGGTCCTCCGTCCGCTGGAGAACCAACTCCTCCAGGTGCTCGCGGTGCCTGGCCAGCTCCGCCTCCGCCCGGTTACGCTCGGTGATGTCGCGGGCCGCGGCGAAGACGCCCAAAACGTTGCCGTGGTTGTCCTTGTAGACGCTGGCGTTGTATAGTACGTCCGTGAGCCGACCGTCCTGGTGGCGAATGGTCAAGGGATAATCCGTAACAAAGCCCTGGGCGAATACCTGCTGATAGCCCTCTCTGGCCTTTTCCGGCTCGGTGAAATAGCTGGAAAAGTCCGTCCCGACGAGCTGGTCGCGGGCGATGCCCGTTACCTTTGTCGTCGCCTCGTTGACATCGGTGATCTTTCCTTCAGCGCTGATCGTGACCAGCGGGTCGAGGCTGGCTTCGAGCAGACTGCGGGAATAAAGCGACGCCGACTGCAGGGCCTTTTGCGTCTGCTTGTGGGCCGTCACATCGACGCCGATTTCCATAATCAGGGGCGAGCCATCGGTATCGGTGAAGGGGTAATCGTAAATATCGTAGTTTCGGCCGTTGGGGCCGGTCCATTCCCAGAAATGGGACTTTCCGGTTTTCAGAACCGTATAGGTTTCGCACGTCTCGCAGGGTTCTTCACGGTGGAACAAGAACTCATAGCATTTTTGACCGTCATCATCGCCGAACCAGTCGCGGAAGGTGCGGTTGGCATAGGCGACGCGATAATCCGGCGTCAGCAGCAGCGCGTAGGCAGGCATCATCTCGAGGACATCTTCTAGCCGCTTGCGCTCCGCTTTGATGAGTTGCTCGGCGCGCCTCTGTTCGGTGATGTCGATATCCGTCTCGAGAATCATAGGCGAGCCATCGATGTCCGTAAACGGGAAGTCGTAGACATCGATAATGCTCTGGCCGTCCGGGCCCGTAACTTCCCAATGATGGGGGTTTCCGGTCTGGAGCACTTCGTAGGATTCGCAAAACTCGCAAGGCTCGGTTTTCCCAAAGCGATATTCGAAGCAGTGGCGGCCCTGATCCTCGCCGAACTTCTCCCGAAAGGTGCGGTTCGCAAAAGCGACGTGATGGTCTGCGGTCAACAGGCACACCATCACCGGCAGCGTTTCCAGGACGTCAAAGAACCGCTTGCGTTCGGCCCTGACGGTTTCCTCGGCCTTTTTACGCTCTGCAACTTCCGCTGTTAATTCCTGGGTCCGTTCCTCCACGCGAATTTCAAGCTCATCACGCGACTTTTTCAGCGCCTCTTCCGCCCGCTTGCGCTCGGTGACGTCGATTCCCATTCCGACGAGACAGGGCACGCCATCAAAGAGCACGCGATTGCCCGTGAAGAAATAGGGAGTACCGGACCCGCTCTTCGAAACGAACTCCGCCTCGGCCGACGATTCCCCTTTTTCAAAGACCTCCTGAATCCTTTCGGTGATGAGACGCCGGCCCTCGCCTTGGAACAGACTGATCGGGTGAAGTCGTGTCATCTCGTCTGCGGAATACTCTGAGACCCGCTCAAAATTCTTGTTCCAGCGCAGGAATCTGCCTTGTTCGTTGAAGAGATAGAACACCCCCGGCAGCGCATCAAGGATCGCCTCGGTGAAGTTCTTCTCCTTCAGCAGCTTGGCCTCGCCCTGTTTGCGTTCGGTGATATCCATCAGTGCGCCCAGGATACATCGTTCTCCCGCTTGCTCAAAAGACCTTGCCGAATAGAGCAAGTCTACGACCTCGCCCGTCTTGCGCCGGAATCGTATCTCGCTATTCTCGATATGGCCCTGCCGGTGCAAGGTATCGACCACCTTCTTGCGGTCCTCAGGATCGACCCATACACTCAGTTCCAGCGACTTGTGCCCGATGACCTCCTCGGCCGGGTACCCGATCAGTTTCAGGTAGGCCTCGTTCGCTTCAAGGAATAGCCCATCCGCCTCGCGCGTAACAAAAATGCCTGCGGGACTCGTGCGAACTACGGTGGAGAGATACTCCCGGCTATCGTGGAGCGCCTTTTCGGCCCGCTTGCGTTCGGTGATGTCCATGGAGAGGATGAAGACGCCCTCCGGCACCGGCTGGATGCTCAGCTCGAACCACCCGATGGCCTCGTCGGGGAAGGTGAACTCGTTCTCGAGGGTCTGGGCCGTCCGTTCTTCCAGGCAGCGCCGGATCACGGCGAAGACGCGCGTGGATTCGACGCCGGGCCACACGTCCATGTACCGCTGGCCGATGAGATCCCCCTTCGGCCGACGGTTGTGCCGCTCGGCCGCGTCGTTGATATAGACGTATCGCCAGTCGCGGCCGATGATCTGGCAGCCCTCCAACATGTTGTCCACGGTGCTGCGGAAGCGCTCTTCGCTCTCCCGCAGCACCTCCGCCTCCCGCTGGCCGGCGGCGGCGAGCATGGCCTGGGCCTCGGCTTCGCGGGCGCGGGCCTGGGCGCGATGCATCGCCTCGGTGACCGCGGAGATCATCGTGCCGCCCACCAGGAAGATCGCCAGGGCCAGCCAATCGGCAGGATCCTGGATGGCGAGGCCGGCCGGCTCGATCCAAAAGTAGGCCGCGCAGCCGGCCGAGAGGATGGTGGCCAGCAAGCCCGCCGAAAGGCCTCCATACAGCGCGGCAAGCATCACGGCCGGATAGAACGTCACATAGGTGGCGCGCGTCCCCAGGACTTGTAAGAACCCCAGACGCACGAGGGCGGCCACGGCGACCACTGCAACGGCCGCGAGATACCGTAGCTTCCTGCGCCCGAGACCGCCCGGCGTGAGAACGGACAGATAAGATGGGCCCCCCGGCGCGCTGCGAAGGGCACCGAGTTCGGCCTGGGCCCGGTTCAACGAAGCGGCCGCCGCCAAAACCAGTCCTAGTAAGATCGCGATCATCAACACCACATGGGCCGCCGCCGCCAGGTGGTCGCCATAAAGTCCGGCACGTTGGCCCGCGAGCACCACCATGTCCACCAGGAGAGGAGCCAGCAACAGGGGCAGCAGGACCCGCCGCACCATCAGGCTGCCGGCCTGCTCACCCTCCAGGAGCGTCAACAGCGCCGGCCCCGGACGGGCGAGCCCGAGGCCAACGAACGCGACAACCCCAGCCAGGACGGCGGGGAGCGACATCGGATTCGCCGCCGGACTTGGTGAGTAAAGAACCGAAGCGCCGTAGACATAGCCCACCAGCGCGACGGTGGCGATGATCCCTTCCAGACCGATCAGATACTGGGCCGGCCGATGTCCGCGGCGTGTCTGCACGTCCAAGAGGAGCAGTGCCAGGCCGATCAACAGAAAGCTCAAGGCCGTGTTCGGGGCCAGCCGGCCCGGATAAATGGTCTGAGCCGTCCCGGATGGTTCCGTGAACAACAGTTGGTCAATGCCCAGGTTCCAGCCGAACAGGTACTCCACCAGGGTGAGCAGTCCCAGCACGGCGACAAGCGAAGCGCTCCCCCAGGCAACGTAGCGGCCCAGCCGAAAACGGGTGCGCTTCGCCTGGGACAACCACAACGAAATACCGGTGAGCATGAAGGCCGCTGCCGTGTTCGCCTTCATCGAGATCAGGCCGGGGTTGAAGCTCTTGAGGACCGCGATATCGCAGGTCCAGCCGACCAGTACGAGAGAGCCGATGCCGAAGACGCCGATAGCCGCCCCGGCGGAAACAGCCCCCAGCCGACCCACGAGGCGTGAATGGCTCTGACCGGCCCTAGGGCGCAGGCGGTCGGTTGGCTCGGTGCTCGAATGGTTATTCATGCTTACGTCCACCCAACCTGTTCTTCCGTGGGGCCCGGAGGTTCGCGGCGGTCCGTTTTGAGCAAAATACGCCACCCGCCGCCAGCACGGCCGCCCGCATGACACGTATTATAGTCGAAAGCGTATGCCACAAGGAAGTCAAACAGAGGCTTTACGGGTGTGAGACTCTGGGGGTTCGCCAAGGAGGGCAATCAGGGGGGGTCTGGAGGTTGAGCATGCGAGTTCTGATTGCCGATGACCATGCCGTATTGCGGCACAGTCTGGTGCAGGCGTTGAAATCGGAGCCCGATATGGAAGTGGTGGGCGAAGCCCCGGATGGAGGGGCGGCGGTGCAACTGGCCCGGCAAGAACGTAAGGAGTTCGGCAGGCTTGCCTCTTCTACCTTTCCCGCTTTTTGACCTTCTTCCCCCCCTTTTTGTTCCTTCCCCCTCTTGCCATCGTGCATACCATCAAGTAGAATGTGTTGTACCTGTCCTCGTGAAATAGGTATCAGGCCGGCTCTCAGGTGTCAGTCTGATCGAACCATTAGGAGGTGAGGCCATGACAACCAGGCAACGTGCCTTCACACTGATCGAGCTTCTTGTCGTCATCGCAATCATCGCATTGCTGATGTCCATTCTGATCCCGAGTCTCCACAAAGCCAGAAAACAGGCCCGGGCCGTGGCCTGCCAGTCCAACCTGAAGCAGTGGTCCTACATCTGGCACATGTACACGGAAGACAGTGGCGGCAAGTACAACACCGGTGGCACCGCCGGCGGCGACGCCGCGAACGACTGGCTCGTCCTGCTGATGCCCTATTACCAGGGTCGCGGGAAGTTGACCCTGTGTCCGGCGGCCACCCGCGCGATGCTCGTGCCCGGCGAGTTTGCCACCCGCGCCTGGTCCTGGGACCGCTCGGGCTGGAGCAATCTCATGCAGAAGAACACGATCGACACCGGCAGCTACGGCGAGAACGAATGGATCTGCGACCGTAATGCGGCCGAGTACTGGCGCAACCGCAATACGATCAAGGACCCGGCCACGGTGCCCCTGTTTTTCGATTGTGCCTACGTGGACGTATACCCCAACGCCAACTCCGGTCCGCCGGACCTCGAGGGGTTTTCGTCCGCCCTCAACGAATGGTGTCTCGTCTGCATGGACCGGCACATGGGCTACGTCAACTACCTCTTCGCGGATTTGAGCCTCCGGAAAGTCGGCCTCAAGGAACTGTGGACGTTCCGGTGGACCCGCACATTCAACACCTCCAACGCCTGGACCAGGGCCGGCGGCGTCCAGCCCGACGATTGGCCTGTCTGGATGAGGGGCTTCAAGGACTATTGATCTGGCCGCTCGTGACAACGCCATGAGGCAGATCTTCGTAGAGCCTGCCCTCGACTCGATCGAGGGTCGTGCGTCCCCGCACGATTCCCTCGGGCGAGCGCGAACGCTTACCCTGCCGCGGATGTCCTGCCAACAAATGCCACGGATCCTCTGAAACCTTTTCGCGACTTCCCCGACTAACGGAGTAGTCCGTGTGAGAACTGCGTTAAGGAGTGTCTAACCATGAGCGATCCGTCCTACATCATGATCCGAAAGCACTCGTTCCTGTCGAGCGCCGCTCTGGGGTTCAGTGCCATTGTCATCACGCTGATGGTCACGTGCACCGCGGTGCTCCTCTACACGGTGCATTTGGCCAGTGACAAATCCGAGCGGGTAATCACGCTGGCCCAAAGCGCGATCCGGGGACTGCCCGAACTGACCCATTCGCTGCCGCCGGCCCTGGCCGATATGCTAGACGACCACTGTCGGCCGGATTACTGCAAAGAACTGACCATTTCGGCCCAGGCGACCTCGCAGCCGGATGCCCACGGCCGCGTGCGAACAACCGTCGAGGTGGTCAACAACGGACCTGAAGTGGTGTCCCTGTTGTCTCTACGTATCCTGATCCTTGACGGGCAGAATCAGCCCTTGTGCGAGTCGCAGGAATGGGCGGCCACGCCCTTGGCGGCCGACCAAGGCTGGCGGGGACCGATCATGCCTGGCTCACGCCGGCACTTCGTCTGCTACCGCCAGTGTGGGTCTGGCGTAGACAGCATGGACGACCTCAACACAGAGATCGAGATCACCGAACTGCGGGTGTGGAACAACCCCAAGGACGGGACACCGACCCAGCAAACAACCGCATCCTCTACCAGCCCAGTCAGACCGGCCGACCGGAGTTAGAGCAACCCTTGGTCATGAGCATGTAGGGCGGGTTCTTAACCCACGCGTCAAGTGCGCGTCGATCGGACCAGCGCGTGGGTTAAGAACCCACCCTACGGATGCCTCCACATCCTCCTTATCAATTCCTCCGCCACAGGCTCTTCTCCCCGCCCCAGCGATGTGGTATTCTACCGGCGACCTCGATAGTGCAGGTCAGGGACTTTGAATTGGGAAGGGCCATGACATGGCAGAGAAACTCGCAATCCAAGGCGGACCCAAGGCGGTCATGAACAAATTGCCCCACTGGCCGAGCTTCGATGAAAGAGCCATCAAAGCGGTCGAGGAGGTCCTGCGGTCGGGGAAAGTCAACTACTGGACCGGCCCGCGTGGCATGGAGTTCGAGCGCCGGTGGGCGGCCTGGCAAGGCAGCAAATATGCGATCAGCACGACCAACGGCACGGCGGCCCTGCACGTCGCCCTCAGTGCCCTGGGGATCGGGCCGGGGGACGAGGTCATCGTGCCGAGCTACACCTTCATCGCGACCAGCTTCTCCGTGGTGCAGGCGGGCGCGGTGCCGCGCTTCGCTGACGTGAATATCGACGATCACTGCATCAGCGTCGAGTCGGCCGAGAAACTGGTCAACCCGCGCACGAAAGCGATTATCCCGGTGCACCTCTACGGCAACGTGTGCGACATGGATAAGATCATGGCCTTCGCCCGGCGGCACAACCTCTTCGTTATCGAGGACAACGCAGAGGCTTTCGGCGGGGTCTACCGGGGCAAAAAGACCGGCACCATCGGCCACATCGCCGCGTGTAGCTTCTGCCAGAACAAGACCTTCACCACCGGCGGCGAGGGCGGCATGGTGACTACCGACGATGAGGAGTTGGCCTGGCAGGCCCGGAGCTTCCGCGATCACGGTTACGACGTCAAGCAGCGGCTGAGCCTGTTGGAGCTCGAACAGAGACTGCCCTACATCCACAACCTGGTCGGCTGGAACTATCGCATGACGGAGATGCAGTCGGCCATCGGCTTGGCGGAACTGGACCGAATCGACACCTGGAATCTTCCGACCCGCAAACGCAACGCCCGCATCATCATCGATGCGATTCAGGACCTGCCCCAGGTCAAGTACAAGCCCATCGACACGCCCGAGCGGCAGAACGGCTGGTACGTCATGGCGTTCTCGCTCGACATCGAGAAGATGACCTGCAACATCAATCAGTTCGTCGACGCGTGCGGCGCCGAGGGCGCCCCTTGCTGGCGGGTCTTCTGGCCTCTGTGTCACACGGAGCAGGCTTACCGCGAGCACAAGTCCTTTGGTCGCAGCGGCTTCCCGTTCACGTCGAAGGAGTGTGCCGACCCGCAGAGCGTGGACTACAGCACCGTCCAGGTGCCGAACGCGATCTGGCATCAGAGCCACACCTTCACGTGCTTCGCCTTCCCCACGTACAGTGAGGTCGACTGCCGCCAGATCGGCCAGGCCCTGGCCAAGGTCATCAAGGCTTATGCCAAGTAGCATGGGCATCTTGCCTATGTGTCCTACGGGCGTCCCGCCCATGGAGGATATCCTATGTCCAACAAAACTCGATGGGGTGTGATCGGCTCCGGCGGCATCGCCCGAAGACGGACGATCCCGGAAGGCATCACAAAGGCGAGCAACGCCGTGCTGTCGGCGGTATTCGACACGAACCCGAAAGTCAATGCGGAGGTCGCCAAGCAGTTCAATACCGCGCCCGCAACCAGCCTGGATGAGTTGCTGGCCCGGGACATCGACGCCGTGTACGTCGCGACACCGGCTCACGTGCACTATGACAATGTGAAGGCTTGTGCCGCGGCGGGCAAACACGTGCTTTGCGAGAAGCCGCTGGGGATGACTGTCGCGCAAGCCCAGGAGATGATCGCGGCGTGCGACCGCAACGACATCAAACTCGGATGCGCCTTCATGATGCGGTTTGTCGCCCAGCATCAGGAGGCACTGAAGCTCATCCAACGGGGCCGGCTCGGCCAACCGGTCTACGCCCGGGCCCAGCTTTCCTGTTGGTATCCGCCTATCGAGAATGCCTGGCGCCAGGACCCGGCCACCGGCGGCGGCGGCTCCCTGATGGACATGGGCGGACACTGCATCGACCTGCTGGAGATGTTCTTCGGCAAGGCGGTCAGAGTATCCTGCTTCATTGGCAGTACCATCCACGACTACCGCTCGGAAGACAGTGCGGCGGCGACGTTATCCTTTGAGAATGGAGCGCTGGCCACCGTGGACACGTTCTTCTGCATCCCCGACGCCGGCAGCAAGAATGTGCTGGAACTGTACGGCTCCCAAGGCTCCATCCTGGCGCAGGGCACTATCGGTCAGGGACCCGCCGGCAAGATGGTGGCGTTCTTGGAGGGGGACGATCGCGGATACGATGCCCAGCAGGCCCGAACCGGCGATCAAGGCATGGTGATCGATCCCAAGCCAGTAAATACCTACCAAGCCGAGATCGAGGAATTCAGCCGAGCGATTATCGAGGATCGGCAGCCGGCCATCAGCAGCGAGTTGGGCCTGCGCAGCCAGAAGATCCTGGCCGCCTGTTACGAGTCCGCCCGCTCGGGCCAGGCCGTCGAGGTAGTCTGACGCAGTTCGTAGGGTGGGTTCTTAACCCACGCGTTGGCCCGATCGATGCGCATCTCACGCGTGGGTTAAGAACCCACCCTACGTGCGGAAGTGTCCACCTCACACTGTAGCATTGATCCATGGATTTCACAGACGCCATTTCGAAAAACACGCTGCGGGCCATCCGTTTTGATCGGCCGGAGTATGTTCCGGTGGTCTTCTGGATCAACCCTGCGTGCTGGCATCATTACCCACCGGACGCCCTGCACAAGCTTGTATCGAACCATCCCCTTCTCTTCCCTGACCCATCGTCACTGGCAGTCCCTCTGGCTCCCTGGGAACGTGCCGGAAAGCCTTACGTGGACTCCTGGGGCTGCACCTGGGAAACGACCGACGACGGTATCACCGGCTCGGTCATCAGACATCCACTCGCTGACTGGGAAACGCTGGAGAGCCTCACGCCGCCCGACCCGGGCCAGACCAATGGCATGGCCCCGATTGACTGGCGAGACATCAAAGAGAAGATCGCCAACATCAGGCACAACGGTGAGATTCCCGTTGGCAGTCTGGAGCACGGCCACGCTTTCCTGCGGCTCAGCTACTTGCGCGGGTACGAACAGCTCTTATACGACATGGCCGATGGCGACCGCAGGCTACGGCGGCTGATTGAGATGGTCGAGGCGTTCAGTCTGGGGATCGTGCAGCGGTACGTCGATCTGGGCGCAGCGATGATGCGTTACCCGGAGGACCTGGGAATGCAGCGCGGGCCGATGCTCTCGCCGGCGCATTTCCGCGCGTACATCAAGCCAGTCTACGAGCGACTGATGGCCCCGGCTCGCCAGGCCGGATGCCTGGTGCACATGCACTCCGACGGCGACATTCGGGACCTCGTGGACGATCTCGTCGTCACCGGCGTGGATGCTCTGAACCTGCAGGACCTTGTCAACGGCATCGACTGGATCGCGGCACGCCTTAAAGGCCGGGTCTGCATCGACCTCGACATCGACCGCCAATCCGTCACCCGCTTCGGCACACCCGCGCAGATCGACGCCCTGATCCGGGAGGAGGTGGAAAAGCTTGGGAGTCCCGCCGGCGGCCTGATGATGATCTACGGCCTGTATCCCGGCGTCCCGCTGGAAAATGTCCAGGCCCTGATGGACGCCCTGGAAAGATATGCTACATTCTATGCGTGAACGTGGCGTTTCCTCGTGGCGAGGGCGTCCCGCCCTGGCGTCGCGAGGCCATCTTGGCCTTGCCTTCTCGGGCCATGGCGTGACAATCGCGTCCGACGAGCAAGGGCAAGATGCCCTCGCTACAAGAGAACAAGGGCGGGACGCCCTCGCCACGAAGAGTGCAGAAAAGGAGACATGACATGGACAAACTGGGTGCGGCGATTATTGGTTGTGGCTGGGTGGCGGAAGAGTACGTCAAGGCCTTTCAAAAGGATGAGCGATCCGAGATCCGGGCCCTGGTCAGTCGCAACTGCGCGAACGCCGAACGCTACCGGGACCGGTACAATCTCAAGTGTGGCATCGAGACGGATGCCGACAAGGTGTTCCGGCGGGACGATGTGGCCGTTGTGGTCGTCTGCACGCCGCACAATACGCACACGCCCTATGTGGTCGCCGCCGCCGAGGCGGGCAAGCACATCATCATCGAGAAGCCGCCGGCCCTGACCCCGGCCGATATCCGCAAGCAGCGCAAAGCCGTCCGCAAGAACAAGGTCAAAACGGTGGTAGGCTTCGTCCTGCACTGGAACCCTCTGCTCATGACGATCGATAAACTGATTGAGCAGAAGGTGTTCGGGAACATCTTCATGATCGAGGTCGATTACCTGCACCGCATCTGGATGACGACGAACCTGAAGTGGTACGGCAGCCGCGAGATCAGCGGCACGGCCCTGCCCACGGCCGGCATTCATGCTGTCGACGCCCTGCGCTGGTTCGCCCGCAGTCCGGTCGAGGAGGTGTTCGCGTATCAAGTGAAGACCGACAACCCGGTTGAGTACCCAGGGACGATCTCGCTGAACGTGAAGTTCAAAGACGGCAAGATCGGCCGGAGCATGACGACGTTTGATGCCAAGATGCCTTACCGCTTCCCCATCGGGATCTACGGCACAGAGGGCTCGCTGCGCAACAACGAACTGTTCGCTCCGAAACTCCTGCCGGGCCAGAACGACTTCGCCAAGGTCCCCTGCGTCCTGCCGGACAGCGGCGACGTCACCCACCATCCTTTCCAGGGCGAGGTCTCCTACTTCCTCGACTGCATCCTCAAGGATCAACAGCCGTACCCTGATCTCGAAGACGCGGCCCTGACCCAGGCCGTCTGCTTCGCCGCCGACCTCTCCGCCGAAACCGGCAAGCCCGTCCGCGTCAGCGAGTTCGAAAAGCAGATGTAATGTGGGTTCCCGCCTCCGCGGGAATGACATAGGGCAGCGGTCCGCAGGGTGGGTTCTTAACCCATGCGCTCTCGCGATCGATGCGCCTGTTGACGCGTGGGCTGAGAACTCACCCTGCAGGGCCCAGCACGTTGCAGACTCTTGTCGGAGGGACGAAGATGAATGAGCGATGGAATTTGAAGCGGTTTACGCGAGCGGATGCGCTGGTCGTCGGAGGGATTTGTCTGTTCCTGATTGTCCTTGTGCCTATTCTGGCACTCAGGCCACTGGAGCAATCCATCCGCCGGCTCTGCGGGGCCAACCTAGCTCAAATCGGCAAGACCATGCTTGCCTATGCGAACGACTACCAAGGTGCCCTGCCCCGCGCTGGTGGTCCGACCACCACCTGGGGGCCGGTGGCAATGTGGGATGCTTCCAGCCGCTACATGGCTTTTGGCCTCGACGCCAAAGCCGATGGGGGTCAGGCATCGATCAGTTCGAGCTTCTACCTTCTGGTGAAATACTACGAGACACCCGCGCGGCTTTTCGTCTGCCGAGGCGACAAGGGAACCACAGAGTTCAGGTTGTCCGATCTGGCCGTTAGTCTCGGGGACTTCAAGTTGGCCGACACCTGGGACTTTGGCCCGATGAGCGAGGCTTTCAAGCACTGCAGCTACTCGTACCATATCCCCTTTGGTCCGTACCCACTGACGGCCTCGCGTGATCCTCATTTGGCTGTGGCTGCCGACCGTAACCCTTATCTCAGGAGTCCGATGGTAGACGGATGGAGCATCGCGAACTTCAGACCGGACAACGACGGCTTCCGCGGCACGCCACGTCAAGCCCGCCAGGGCAACGCTTGGGCCCACCGTAGAGACGGACAGAACGTCCTGTTCCTCGATGGACACGTCATGTTCGAGAAGCGGTCCTATTGTGGCGTCGATATGGATAACATATATCTCATATCTTTGAACATGCGACGTGGCTCATCGATAGGCACGGTACCCGTTCCTCCGATAGTGATACCGGCCAACAACCATGACTCTGTTCTTGTCCACGACCCAGATATCTGGGGTTTTGGAGGGCCACCGGGGACGCCCTGAGTCCGTAGGGTGGGTTCCTAACCCACGCGGTCTCCCGATCGATGCGCACGGGACGCGTGGGTTGAGAACCCACCCTACACGCTACGGCCATACCACCGTCATCCGCCCTCTGTCCTCCGTCGTCACTTCTTTTGTGCCACCAGGACCGTGCGGGCCTCGGCGTGGGTCAATTGCTTTTCGATTTCCAGGAGGTCGGCGTAGTGCGCCGGCTCCAGGATGAACGGATTCAAGTCGAGCTCGTGCGTGAAGGTTAGGGTCGTAGGGCCGTCGCCTTGTGCGTCCTGCTTCGAGACGCGGACTCGTGCGGTTCCGCCGTTGACGGGCAGCTTCCATTCTTTCTGGCCGGGGGCGAGGACCACGTTGGAGAATCCCTTCGGCAGCTCGACGACGGTCGTGATGCGCAGGCTCTGATCGCCGCCCTGGTAGTACGGGTTCTCGTGCGTGTCGGACCGCAGGCCAAACAGATGACTGAGAGACCGGGGCAACTCGAAGTACAGGTAGTCGCCGTCGCGGACGGCGTACTTCTCCACTTGGACGCTGTAGGACTCGGTGCTTGGATAGGCGTCGAAGTTGGTGACGAGATTGCTGTCGGCGACCGCCGCCTGCGCGATCTCCGCGACCACCTCCTGGTAGAACCGGTTGCGTTCCTCCGGCGGCATCTCGTCAAACATCTTATGCCGGGCGCCGAACCAGTCGCCGTAGTTCTTCCGCGTCACCGCAATCCGGGCGTTGCCCTCCGGCGTCAGGGTGATCCGGTACTCGTATTCCCGGAGAGTCTTCTTCTGGGGGGCGACGGCGACGGTTTCCAGCTTGCTCTGGGCCAGCGCCAGGGCCAGATGGCCGTCCGCCGGCGTGGTCCCCAATTCCGCGTACTGGTTCGTGTCGTTCAGATAGACATCGGTCGAACCATCGTGCAGGCGGACCAGCACGCTGTCGAATGTGTGGGCGGTCGGATACTGCGTTTCGAACCGCTTGAGCGGCTCCACCGGTGAACCGTAATCGACCAGGACGAACTCGGGGCCAAATCCAACGGTCTTCAACATCGTGTACAGCAGGACGGCCCGGTCCGTCGTGTTGCCGTAACCGTCGGCCAGCGTCTGATCGGCCTTGGTGATCGCTGCCAGGGGCAGTTCCGCCAAGCCCGGCCCGGCGCCGCGAATATTCTTGACGATGAAGTCGCGAATCGTGGTGATCTTCTGGTCCACGCTCTTCGCCTGCTTGACGATCTCCTTGGCCTTCTGCTCGGCGGCGCTCTGTCCGCGCGAGGCATCATTCAGGGCCGTCAGCACCTGCTGCGAGTACGTCTGCCAGTCTCCCGCCGTGACCCGCAGGACCGGGTTGAAGCTCTGCATAGGAGGCAACGAATCCTCGGGCTTGAGTGGCGTCTGCTCGTGCACCTGCCACTGCCGTGTGGCCTTGCCGCTCTGGCGTTGCACCGTCTCCGCAATCACCGGTCTGGCCGTCGCCTCGTCGGGCACGGCCACGCCGTTATCGTCTTTGGCGACCTGCAGGGCCAGCGACTCCGGCGCCGTCAGCTTGACCGACTCCTCGCTAATCGGCTCGAAGCCGCGAAAGACGTGCGTCGCGGCGAAGAACGGCCGGTCGCGTTTGAGCCGCTCGTACTCATATTCGATCACGCTGCCGACCTCCACCGCCGGCAGGCTGGCCACCAGCGTCTTGGCCGCCGGGTAGCGCGGGGCCGAGGCGGCCCATCCCACGTCCATCAGGTTGATCTCCTGTTTGCTGATCTCCTTGACCTGGCCGTTGTTGGTGACGGTCGCCTTGAGCAGCTTCACGTCCTCCCAGACGGGATTGTAGTCGATCTTCAACTCGGCGTTGTCCTTCTTGCCCTTGTAGGTGAGGACCTTCTTCGTGGCATGATGTCTTTCGATCCAGCTATGCGCATCGCTCAGGTTGTATTCGACCTGATAATTCAGTATAGCCACATCGCCCGTCGGAGTATCCGCCGTCGTGGTGGTCTTGCGGGCCAGGACGGGCATCTTCCGCTCGTTGTACTCGATCTGCTTGAGGTACTCCTTAAGCTGTAGGTACTGCGGCGGACTGAATTCCACCACCTGGATCAGGAATTCACTTTGTCCCTGAATTGTGGTGCCTTCACGGGGAGAGGCTTTTGTGTCGCGGGCATCCTGCCCGCGATTCGAGGGCGGGACGCCCTCGACACGCGGCTGGGCTACATCAAGCGACTGCTTCCAGGAGATCGTTTTGTCGTCGATGGGCGTGAACTGAGGCAGGCAGACGAACGAGCCCAGCGCGGGATCGACCTGCAGGTTTAGCTTCTCCTGGACGCCGCAGGCGTACTCGGTCTTGAGCGGGAAACGCCGCTTCTTGAGGCCGGTCTGGCCGATGATGAAGTTCACCAGGCCCACCTTCGTCCCGACGTGCGGCACCGGCATCATGACCGTGTCGCCGTGGCCGATGAGGATATCCTTGGCCGTGTACTTCATATGGACGGACAGGTTCGCCGAGGTGTCCTGCATGTTCGCAGGCCGCAGGTCGAATTCGGTCAGGGCGGCGGTCGGCATGGATGTCTTCAGAACACCCTCGAAATAGCGCCGGCGCTCGTCCGGCTTGATCCGGGCGAAGAAGCCTCGATAGGCATTGTCGTTGATCCCGTCGAATTTCACATCGCTCTCAGCGACCAAGTTGCCCTGGGCGTCGATGTGGCCGGTGGTTTCGACCAGGACCATGTTCTCCCGGCATGGCACGATGGGCGAGGTTTGCAGCGTCTCACCCTGCGGGTGCGCGACCAGGTAGCTGCAATCGCAGAGGTAGCTGGGCAGCAGGTCTTTCGTGCTCTCATCAGTGCAATCCATCAACTGGTACGAGCCGTCACCGTTGCGAACGCCGGTGATCGCGTGATTGAAGTAGACGTTGGGGACCTCTCCATCTTTCTTGGGGCCCGCCTGAATGAGGACCGGATACGCCTCGAAGCCGGCCAGATGGAGCATCGCCGCCAAAAGAGCGGCTTTGTCGCGGCAGACGCCGTGGCGATTATCAAAAGTCATCTTGACATCGTGCGGCTCAAAACCAGGAGAATCGCTCTCCGTAGTGATCCCCATGTAGCGGACTTGCTGCGAAACCCACTGGAAGATCGCCTCGATTTTCTTCTGGCGGTCCGTGAGGCCTGCGGTCAGCTTCTCCACCTGCGCCTTCATCTCGGGCGTGGTCGCGTCGAGGTGCGGCTTACAGAGCTGCCAGTACCAACTGGAGACGGCCTTCCAATCGGGCAGCGTGCTGACCAGCAGACGCTGAACCACTGTGTGGGCCGCCGGCATCCCGGGTTCGGCGTAGAATCGCGGCACATCGCGGATCTCCCACCGATGGATGGTCTGGCCCTCGCGCTCCTGCTTCTCATATTTGATCGTGCCTTCAACCGGGTCTTTCAAGGCCGTGTGATACAGAGGCCGGTCCTTCGGCGCCCGCACCTCGTAGACCGCGTGCTTGATACAACTGGTCGATTCGAACACCTGGTAATCGTCCCACGTGTCGGGCATGTGGCGCCGCAGGGTGTGCTGCTGCATGACGGTGTGAATCACGTCGCCGATCTCCACGCCGGGCACGCCGATCTGGAGAATCTTGCTGTTCGGATCGTAGATGTTGGACGACATCTGGCTGCGGTCGATCATCACCTTGCTCTGCTTGGCGATATCGACGGGCACGACCGAGCCATCCGCTTTGATCAGCTCCAGCGCGCTGACATTCACTTTGTTGTAGGGCAGCAGGAAGCCGAAGGAAAGCCCCTGCTCCTCCCGTCGGCCCTTCTCGGTGAGCACCTTCGTGTAGTTGTCGGACCACATGATGCCCGTGCCGTTCGTCCGGTATTCACAGATCGTGAAATCATCGACTTGGACGAGATCGGCGTTGGGATAGGCTTGGCCGGTTACCTCGACGGCAGATTTGATCACCTGCTGGCGATCGAGAATGCCCTTGGAGTAATCAACCGCCGATGGCTGAGCGCTGGGAGTTGATGGTTGATTCGCAGGGGCCTGGGCCTGAACCCGGGCCCACGACAGCGAGCAACCAAGAATCAGCGCAAGGATGAGAGCGGTGTGTTTTCGCTTTTCCATGTCGAACCTCCCACAGTGCAAATTGTCTTCAGTGGCATGGGCGTCTCGCCCATGATTCAGAATCACGGGCAAGATGCCCGTGCCACGTCAGATCGGGTCCTTGGAATTACAGAAGTCAGCAGCGTAGCGGCCGAGCCGACCGAAGTCAACCCTGTGTCGCGGGCATCTTGCCCGCGCTTCGAGGGCGAGACGCCCTCGACACAACCGAAGTCAACTCTTCTTGCCAGTCCATTCGATGATGGAGATGACGGCATTGGAGCCTTGGCGCAGATTGCGGGCCTGGATCAGAATCTTGCCCTCGGCGGACTCCTTCGGACCGATCTTCTGTTCGAGCCAGCGGCCTTCCTGGAAATTCTCGACGGTGCCGAGTGATTTCCCGGCCACGACCACCTCCTCTTTGCGCCCGCCCTCGAAATTGTCGGGGTCGATCACGCACAGCCGGACCGTGCCCTGGGCCGCCTTGGGCACGCTCAACTCGATTTGCAGTTCTTTGTTGTCCGCGCGGCAGTGATAGACCGGCATGCCCCAACCGTCAAAGGTATACCCGGATTGGGCCCTAGCGGCGAAGCCCGGCTCGGCGTAGATGATTTCCTTCTCCGGCCGGCCGCAGAGCATCAGCAATTGCACGCTCCGGCTTTTCAAATCTTCGGCTGAGGGCAGTTTTTCCTTATCGGGCCAGAACGCCACTTCCGGCGCCGGCGCCCGGTCCGCCACTGTAGGCATGGCGGGCATCGTTGCGTGCGGCTCGGTCTGATACCAGTACACCACGCTGGACAGTTGCAGCGTGCTGCCCGGTTTGCTGAATTCCTTGCGGAAGGAGGGGTCCTCGTTGACGCCGAAGCCGATCTTCACCTCCAGCGACCTCTCAAAACTGATCGCGTCGTTCATAAAGAACCGATACCCGCACGCGCCTTTCAAGAAGGGGAAATAGCCGGTCAGCGGGAACATGCTCTGGGTCGGCGGAAAGCCCCAACTGAATCCGAAGGAATCCTCCAGCCCCTGGAATTCAATCGAGGCGGTCGGTTCGCCATCGATATAGAACTTTTCATTCTCATCGACGGGGTAGCTCGACCGCCCGGGCCGGCGGATGGTCACATTCCAACCGACGAATTTCCCCCGGCCTTTGGCCTCCAGGGCAACGTAATCGCGCGTGCCCAGGAGCAGACCTTCCTGCCGCCAATGAGCGTGGAAGTAGCCGCTGTCCCGCGGAATCTCCTTCAGCATCCGGTACATGACATAGCTATAGCACGGCATGGTCTTCCACAACTCCTCCCCCGGCGCCATCGGCCCATCATACACCAGTTCGATCCGCGCCGAGGTCCCAAACAACATGGGGAAATACGCATTGAAGCCGCGCCGCTTATTGACGAGGCTCGTGTTGACCTCGTCCCGCAGCCCCGCCGGATCGCAGAAGAAATCGACCAGCGGACAGTCGATGCTGGGCGACGTCTCCCCATCCCAGTACGCCCTCAGGAGCAGATCGCGATTGAGTTTCAACGTCTGCGGCATGGCAAAATGGATCATCGTAATGACCGCAGGCCCGTTGATCTCCGCCACCACAACCTGCTTGGCCGAGTTGAACCGCGCCGTCAGCGGTGTCTCGATCCAGAGCGCATTCTCCGCCCGCGTCCGCCCCGCCACCAGCCGGGGCAAATCCTCCACCCCTGCCACCTCGCCCAATCCCGGCCCCGCCGCCAAGCTCAACGTCATCATCTGCACTGCCAGACACCACATCATCATGACAAACCTCCTTAGTGGCGAGGGCGTCTTGCCCTCGAATCGCGGGCACGAGCTTGCCCCCGCGCAGGCGGGGGATGCCCGCGACACGCAAGGGCGGGACGCCCTCGCCACAGCGCGTTTGGGTCCCAGCTTACCCCAGTATCTCTTTGAGACAATTGCAGCCTATATTATCCAGCGAAGGGCCACCAACTCAACCCCAAAACGGACGCATTGTGAAGGCAAAACTCCGCGAGACCCAGCACGCCCTTCGGCCCTAGTCAAGAGTGGGCAATCCGCAAATCATGTCATTGCGAGCGAAGCGAAGCAATCTACCATCCCAAGGGTTGAGATTGCTTCGTCGCTGCGCTTCTCGCAATGACATATTGCGTCTTCTCCCCGCCCCCCTTTTTCTTCTTCTTATCTCCCCTCTCTTTCCAGCCGATACAACGCGTAGCAGAGGATTCTCGCATCTCCGATGGAGCCACCAGAGCATCTGTCGACGATAGTTGATGAGTGAGGCTTGTCCAACCGTTCTATCTGAGAATCTGACAAATCAACCTCTTGGAGCGTCACAGAATGACTGGTGAAACGAAGAAATGCCCGTACTGCGGTGGGGAGATACTTGCCGACGCAGTAAAATGCAGATACTGCAGAGAGTTCCTACACGGCGTAAACGCTCCGGGGCGCCCTACGGGCCGAGAGTTGTGTCACGAGCAGAAATACCGAAAGCACCGCTTGTGGCTCGCAGTGCCGGTTCTCATTGCCCTCATCCTTGCACCCATCGCGCCGGCCCTCCCACTGTGGTTCGGCATCATGCTATTTGTGCTCTGCGCCGGTGTATTCGTCCCGCGGGTCCAGAGCTTGTCGCGGTATCTACTGCGACTCAACCCATCTGAGAAGTGGCGAAGCGGTCTGCGTCTGATTGCCTACTCACTGGTCGGCTTATTACTCGTGCTGGCGAGTTGGAGCGGCGCTGAATACAGAACTGCACAGGAAAGGATTGCTGCGAGACAGGTCGCCGAAGAAGCAGAGCTACAACGATTGGTGAAGGAAGCTAACGCAAGTGTGGCGGCTCTTGTTGGGGAGGCCGAATCGGCCTGGAAGAATGCCGACTCTAAACTGGTTGAAGACAAACTATCGGCGGCTGCGAGAACGGCGCATGCGACAAACCTGTCCTCGATTCGCGTGCTTCGTGCACGGATAGCAAATGCGCAGGTTGAAATCCTGACAGGCCAAGCGACTGAGGCTATGCAGATCGGAAACATCCCTCTGGCGCGGGAGAGGATCAGCGCAGCTCTTGCTGTGCCTGATGCAAGTGAGTTGGCGGCTACGAGAAAGCTCGACGAACAGATCGCCAATGGCACTGACCCTGCGCACGTCCGTGCGGTGCTGATGAATGTTCCAGACGACACTTTCGCTCAGTTGAAGAAAGAAGGAACGATGCCGACACGGCTCGTATCCGGCTACGAGAAACTGGACAAGTTGGCCGCCGAGCTTGTGCTCGCCCAGATTCCCGAGGTCGCAGTGGCCAGGGAGCGGCGAAGTCAGGAGCAACTGGAGCGGGAACAAGCGGCTGCCAAGGCGAGGCACAACGAAGAGCGGAAGAAGAGGATCGAGAAACTCTTCAGTGCGTGGGACGGCTCCCACCGCGGTTTGACGCGAACTATCAAGGCATTAATGCACAACCCCAAGTCCTACGAACATGTCGAGACTGTCTACTGGGATATCGGAGACAACCTCCTTGTGCGTACAACATACCGTGGAACAAACGCTTTTGGCGGCGTCGTGACGAACTGGATCAAGGCCAAGGTTGACCTGGACGGGAATGTGCTCGCCATTGTCGAACAAGGTTCATGAAGCTTTACGGGAGAACTATGGGTAAGCGGTCCTTTTTGGTGGGTATGACCGTTGGTGGATATCTGGGGACGCCATACTCGATTCAAGACCGAAAGACGTAACGTGCCCCCGGACTTCATCCTGTTAGGAGACTGATCACATGAACTGTGTTCCCCGCATATTCCTCGACGCCAACGTGTTCAAGTTTTCTGCCACACAGAACCTTCGGTTCATTCCGTGCAACAAGAAGACATATGATGCTAAGGGGCGGGTGACTGGTGTTCAGCTCTATACGCTCGGTCATATCAATCCCAACGAGAGATTGTCGAATCCAGAGCTACGTAAAGAAGCCGACCTCTTGTCTGATGTTGCTTTAGCAGTGAAACGATCTGAGCTTGAAGCTGTAACGCAGCTCGAAGCCGACGTTGAAACTTGGGGACTCCCCAATATGGATAGCGAATCTGGGCGTTTCTATGGTGCACCAATTAGACGCGTACAAGCGCCGATCAAGTACTCCAGGATTCTATTTGGTTGGGGACATTTCGACTCCAAACAACTGCGGAGAGACTTTCTGCTGCATATTCGACACCCAAGGTTTCTTGAGTTACAACGAATGACAGGTGCATATCAGGGAAAGAAACCGCCGAATGAGAATCAACTTCTGGATGCCTTTCATATCTGGTGTGCTGAGCATAATGAGTGCGATTTCTTTCTTACTCTGGATCTTAAGCTTATTAGGATCGTGTCTGAACATCCCAAACGTCTAAGTAACCTTGAACTAGTGAGGCCGTCTGAACTACTCGAGCGGGTAAGGATGAGGGCGAGCCGGGGGGGCCAGTGAGAATAGGGGGAATCCTGGGGACGCCATACTAAATCTCGACGCGTTCTTGGAGACAGGCAGACTGTGCATGAGCTTGAGGGGGGCGAATGGTGTACACGACACAGCTTGCCCGCCGGAGGCTCGAAAGCGGCAAATGGAATTCCGGGGAATTCCGGGGACGCCATACTTATTTCGATAGGTTCATGGAGGCGGGTAGACTACAGAGAAGGCGGAAGGGAGTTGATGGTGTGCCCGGCACACCCCACCTGCCGGAGGCTCGAAACCGGTAAACTCGGGTCGTGAATAACAAATCCCCAGATTTCGCCGATTTTCGCAGATTTATTCTTTTGAATCTGTGAAATCTGAGTAATCTGCGGATGATCCAATCTCGTAGCGCCCCTCGGTATGCTCAGCGATTCTCGTCGGAAAGTCTATCGATCCAATAATCCGGGTCTCGGTGTAGATGGGCGATGGCAAGAATTAGGATGAGATCATCTTCCGGAACATAGATGATTCCGTAGGGAAACCGCCGGAGTACGCATCTTCTCGCGTCTTCACAGAATGCCTGCCAAGCCCGTGGAAACTGCTTGACGCGATCAATCGCGAAGAATATCTCCCAAAGGAACTCATAGCCAAGGCCGGGTCGTTCCCGGTTATAGTAATCGACCGCGTCATCAAGCTCGCGTTTGGCGATCTGGAGGAATCGCGCTCTCATTTGCCTCGGTACTCGGCGAGGATTTCCTCCGCAGACACGGTTGTGACGGTCCCGGACCTATAGGCACGGAGCCTTGCGGCTATTTCCTTTCGCCATACTTCGTCGATGGCCTCGTCCGGCCTATCGAGGCTGGTCAGGAGTTGATCTACCAGAGCGGCTCTCTCTATCAGCGGAAGGTCCAGCGCTTCCTTGAGCAAGTCCTTCGATTTGGGCCCCATAGTACGTCTCCAATACAATACCCTGCAACCACAACTGATCGTACCTCTTCACCTCTGCGTCATCAAGAGACAATCGGCCCCGGTCAGGCCGTCGCTCGTGGCGGTCACATGGACTTGACCGCCTTCGCCTGCCTTTGTGCGGAGGATCAGCATGGCCTTGCCGTAGAAGAGCTTGCGGTAGTCCGCTTGGAAGGGTTCCAGCGAGAGCGGATTGCCGTTGCCCACGGCGGCGATCTCGGCCGGGCCGTCAAGCTTGAAGCGGATGAGATTGTCCGCCAGGGGACAGAGCGTCCCCTTGTCGTCCAGGGCTTCGACAAGAACGTAGCAGAGATCGTCGCCGGTGGCGGCCAGGTCCTTGCGGTCCGGGGTCAGGCGAATCGCCGCCGGCTTTCCGGCCGTGCGCATGATGGCCTCGCCGATTTGCTGACCGTCCTTGTAGGCGACCGCCTTCAACTCGCCCGGCTCATAGACGACATCATTCCAGCGGAGCCGATATGTGTAGGTGACATCGTAGTACGCCGACTCCGCGCGCTGGGGGTAGACGGCGAATTCCTTGAGGCTGGCCCAGGCCCCATCGAGCATCTCGGTGAACTCGATGCGGACGTAGCGGGCCTTGGCGTCCACGTCGTGGAAGATCTGAGTCGGCCCGCCCCAGGGGGGATCGCGGCTGGTGCTCTTGGTCACGATGGTCTGCCAGGCGAAAGCATCGGTCGAAACCCTGATCTGGTAGCCGCAGTTCTTCTCCTCTCGCTCAAAGTCAAGCGCCAGATAGCGGATCGGCCGGATCTCGCCCAGGTCCACCTGCCACCACTGATTGGCTCCTGCCGCCACCGCCGTCCAACGGGAGTCCTTGCCGCCGTCGTTGGCGAGAGCCGGTGTGTGCTCCGGCTGGCTGGAGCTGGCGGTAGCGGGCTTGCCTTTGGCGAAGTCCTCCGGCCGCTGCGGGACAACGCCCTTCTGACGGCGGCCCAATGATTTGCCGTTGAGGAATAGCTCGGCGGAATCGCCGTTGGTGTAGACGAACACCGGAACGTTCTGACCGACGCGCTGGGGCCAGTTCCAGTGCGGCAGGATGTGCACCGTGGTCGTCTCCGGCCGCCAATAGCTGCGATAGAGGTAGAACCGGTCCTTGGGAATGCCGCACAGGTCCACGATGCCGAAGTAGGAGTTCTTCGCCTCCTGGCTGAACGGCGTCGGCTCGCCCAGGTAGTCGAATCCCGTCCAAACGAACTCACCCGCGACGAAGCTATCGTCCTTCATCAGCTTGAACTCGCTGTCCGGGATGTCCGACCAGTCCGTCGCATTGAGATCATACGAGTCCACCTGGAGCTGCTTGGAGTATTCACTCTTGCGGTTCGGCAAGGGCAGGTCGTAAAACCCGCGCGTGCTCAGGGCCGAGGCGGACTCCGTATAGAGAATGGGCTTGTCGGGATAGTGCTGCCGGTAGGTCGCGTAGCGCCGCAGGTAGTTCCAGCCCGTCAGATCCAGGGCATCGAAGCTCGGCTGCTCCGCCAGGCCGGGAATGTGGCAGGCCATGCCGACCGGGCGTGTCGAATCATACTTGCGAACAAAATCGCTCATGAATTTCACACGCTCGGGCGTCACACCATCCCGGCCGCCGCCCCCCAGTTCGTTGCCGACCGACCAGACGACAAGCGAGGGGTGATTGCGGTCGCGCAGGACGAAGTTGCGAAGCTGTCTCTCGCCATACTGCTCCAGCGGCTCTTGTGACAAGGGCGTCTTTGTGTCGCGGGCATCCTGCCCGCGATTCGAGGGCGGGACGCCCTCGACACGAGGCTCACGCCGCACACGGTCGGCCGTGCCGTCCCATTTGTCGAACGCTTCATCCCACACGACGAATCCCATCCGGTCGCACAGGTCGAGCAACTCCGGGGCCGGCGGGTTGTGGCTGGTCCGAACCGCGTTGACGCCCATGTCCCGCATGATCTCCAACTGCCGCTCCATCGCGCGCGGATAGAACGCCCCGCCCAGCGGCCCTTGGTCGTGGTGCAGGCAGACGCCGTGGAGTTGCACACGCCGGCCATTGAGATGAAAGCCATCGTTGGCCGTGAACTGGAAGGTTCGGACGCCAAAGGGCGTGGTGTCGGTGTCTATGACCTTGCCATCTACGCGTACGATGGTCCTGAGCGTGTATAGCTTCGGGTGGTTGATATCCCACCGCTGGGGGTTGGCGAGGACGACGGACTGTTCCACGTCGCGCGAGCCGCGGGCCGGCACCGCTTCGTTCCTACCCCCTTTGGCGACCGGTTTGCCGTCCGGATCGAGCAGCAGGATTCCCACGCTGACCCGCGACTCGACGTCCAGGTGATTCTCGATGGTCGAACGCACGCGGACCGTAGCCTCGGCATCGCTCACCTGGGGCGTGGTCACATAAGAGCCCCAGTGGGCCACGTGCACCGGGGGGCAAATCGTCATCGTCACCTTGCGGTAGATTCCTGCGCCAGGGTACCACCGCGTGCCGTGGTTGCGGGTGTCCACGTGGACCGCGATGGTATTGCTTTCGCCAGACTTCACGAAAGGGGTGGCATCGACACGGAAGGACATATAGCCGTAGTCCCACTGGCCCGCCAACTGCCCATTGACGTAGACCTTCGGAAACGCCATCACACCATCGAAATCCAGGTAGACGCGCCGGGCCCCGTCCGCTTTGTCGAGCGTGAGCGTCTTTCGGTACCAGCCCTCGCCCTTCCAGGGCAGTTTGCCGGCGTAGCCGTTCTCGCTGGCATTGAAAGGCCCCGAAAGGGCCCAGTCGTGCGGCAGACGGACGACTTGCCAAGTCGAGTCATCAAAGCCCGGCTTCTCAGCGTCGGCCTGTTCACCTTTGGCGAACCGCCAGTCCCCGTTGAGATTGACGACCCGCCGTCCCGTCTCCGATTGGCCCTCCGTCACAGCCACAAGCATTCCGACGATTACAGCCACCTCGACCCCTCTTCGGATAGCCATCCACATGCCCTCCAGACAAGGAATTCTGACTTCACGCGAGACGGACTCCCGCCCCGGGAGCAGCATCCTGCTTCGTCAGAATACCATCCGATCCCCCCTCAAGTCCATACGCGCCGACGGCGGTGGATGCGGAATCGTTAATCTTATGGAGACGTTTTGCCGTTATATAGAGTAAGCGCACGGAGAATCTCTCGGGGTGGGAGATCGTGTCGTCTCTTCAGAATGGACAGGAAGGTTTGGTCTATGCCATTGAAAAAGGCATTCTTTCCGGTCGTCTTGTCCCTGGTGGCAGTCGCCGCGCTGGGGACTTGGGACACGGGTACTCGGGCCTCGCAAAGCGGGGGCGCAACCTCCTCCGCGCCGGGCGGCATTCGGGCCATCACGCGGCCCAGTGCGGATGTCACGCAATCCTTCGTGCAGCCGGGCCGGATCGCCGGAGTGCACTTCAAGGAGGGTGACGCCGTCAAGGCCGGCCAGGGCCTGGTTCAGCAGGACGATGCCGCCGAGCAGGTCCTGGTGGCCCAACTCAAGGCCCAAAGCGAAGACACGACGCAGATCCGCGCCAGCGAAGCCTCCCTGGCGCAAAAGAGAGTGGACCTGCAGAAGCTGGAGAAGGCGGCGGCCAGCAATGCCGCGACGGCCCTGGAGGTCGAGCACGCGAAGCTGGACGTGACGATCGCGCAGCTTTCGCTGGACCTGGCCCGGTTCGAGCATGAGCAGGCGGGCCGGAAGTACCAGGAGCAGAAGATCCGCGTCGAGAACATGCAGCTCAAGAGCCCCATCGACGGCTATATCGAGAAGATCGACGTGGAGGTCGGCGAGTCGGTCAACACGACGATCGAGGTCATTCGCGTGGTGCAGGTCGATCCGCTGTGGATCGATGCCCCGGTCCCGCTGGCGCAGGCCGTCGGCCTGAAGGCGGGCATGACCGCCCGGGTGGAGTTGGCCGAGTCCGGTAAAAAGGGCAGTATCGGGGAGGGACGTATCAGTTTCGTCGGCGCCGTCGCGGATGCCGCCAGCGGCACATTAAGGGTCAAGATCGAAGTGCCGAACAAAGCCCGGAGACCGGCCGGGGAACACGTCGTAGTGAGTTTCTGATGGAGTTGGCAATCGTGGCGGCGACCAAAAGCAGTGTCAAGCTATCTTCCGTCCTCGGTCTTCTGTCCTCTGTCCTCTGGCTAATCAGCGTGGGCGGCTGCGTGTCCGATAAAGTCGGCGACAGCACCACCCTGACGGCCTATCAAGAGAAGTTGGCCCGAGAAGGCCCACAGCGACGTGAATCCATGGAAGGCGAGGAACCGTCGGACGCCCTCGGACTGCTGAAGCCTGTCGAGCCGGAAGAAAAGCCAATTCCCGACCTCAACGTCGCGGTCGATCCGAATACGGGCAAGAAGAAAGTATCGCTGACCATCGACCAAGCCGTTGTCCGGGCCCTGGCCAACAGCCCCGAGATTCGCGTGGTCAGCTTCGATCCGGAGATCGCGCGGCAGGAGATCCGCAAGGCGGCCGGCGAGTTCGATCCCGTCTCGTTCGGGCGGGTGTACTACGAGGACCAGGACAGCCCCCAGAACAGCATCTTCGAGGCCGGCAAGGCCGACACGCGGCTGTTCGAGTCGGGCGTCCGCCAGAAGATCGTGCAGGGCGCCGAATGGTCCGCCAGCTACGCGCTGAGTCGCAACTGGGACGATCTCTACGGCCGGATCCTGCCGACGCGGTACGAGCCGATGCTGATCTTTCAGCTCAAGCAGCCGCTGCTGCGCGATGCCGCGCCGGAGTTGAACCTGGCGGGCGTCAATATCGCCAAGCTCGAGCACCAAGTGGCCCTGATTGGGTTTCATGACAAGGCCGAGAGCGTATCTGCCGAGACGATCGCGGCATACTGGCGGCTGGTGCAGGCCCGTACGAATCTGGAGATTCAGCGCGAGTTGGTGGAAGAGACGCAGCAGACGCTGCACAAGGTGGATAGCCGGCGCGAGATCGACGCCACCGACGTGCAGTTGATGCAGGCCCGGGCCTACGCGAAGATTCGTGAGGCCGACTTGCTGGAAGTCCAGAAGCAGGTGCTGGATGCCCAGGACGCCCTGGTGCGTCTGCTGGCCGACCCGCAGGTCAACGCGACCAGCGAAGTGACGATCGTACCCGCCACGCCGCCCGAGACGCCGCAGATGCCGCCGGACCTGGCGAAGACACTGGATACGGCCCTGATGACGGCGATGCTCTGTAATCCCGCCGTGCAGGAGGCCAAGATCAGGATTCAAATCGCCGAGATCAATGTCGAGGTGGCAGAGAACCAGAAGATGCCCCGCCTGGATCTGGTCGGCTCGATCCGGGCCCAGGGTCTGGCGGCCGGCAGTCTCGAGGCCCACGACCAGATAGGCGAGGGGGAATACATGACCTACAGCGTGGGCTTGACCTTCGAGTATCCGCTGGGCAACCGCCAACGGAGCGCCGAGTACATGCGCCGGCACCTGGAGCGGCGTAAGGCGGTCTCCGTCCTGCACAGTGCGGCCGATCAGGTCGCCGCCCAAGTGAAAGAGAAGAGCCGCAAGGTCAGGACCACGATGGAGGAGACCGCCGTCCAAAAGCAGGCTTCGCAGGCGGCCCAGACCCAACTGAAGGCCCTGGAGGAGTCCGAGCCGATCCGCGAAAAACTGACCCCGGAATTCCTCCTGGTCAAGCTGCAAGCGCAGGAGACCTACGCCCAGACCCGCCGGGCCGAGGCCAACGCCCTGGCTGAATTCAACATCTCGCAGGTGGAGCTGGCCAGGGTCACGGGAACCGTGCTGAGGATGCGCCGCGTCGAGGAGGCGCTCAATACGGTGGCCCCCGCCGAGGAGTCCGAGGTCAACGAGAGTGAGCCACCGGTGCAGAGAAACCTGCCGGAGTTGGTGCCCGCCGGAATTCTCTACTCCCGGCCGGCGAAACTCAAATGATCGTCGAGCCAGTGATCTGACTTGATCACCGCTTTGCGCCGCCGCAGCGCGATCCGGTCGGCCCGCCATTGAGCATACCGAAACGCGGCACGGGTCACCTGCGAGGAGATGTCCTTTTCCTCGCTCCCATGCCGTCTCTTCAGCGAGTGGGTCAGAGTCTTGGCGTAGCGGGACACGAATTCGTCTTCCAGGGACACGATGGCCTGGGCACTGCCGGGGTCGCCCTGGCGAGCGCCACGGCCGAAGAGCTGGCGGTCGATTCGCCCGGACTCGTTGCGCTCGGTGGCCATCACGTGCAGACCCCCGAGGCCGGCGATACCCGGCCCCAGCTTGATGTCGGTGCCTCGGCCGGCCATGTTGGTCGCCACGGTGATGCAACCGCGCTGGCCAGCCCCGGCCACGATGTGGGCCTCCTCCCGGTGGTGGACGGCGTTGAGCACCTGATGCTCCAAGCCCTGTTCCTTGAGAAGGCCGCTGAGAGACTCACTGGCGCGGACGCTCCGGGTGCCGACCAGGATGGGCCGGCCCGTCTCGTGAATGCGGACGATTTCCGCGATGATCCGCTGCCACTTGGCGGCTTCGCTGGGGAACACCAGATCGGGCAGGTATTCTCGCACGCAGGGACGGTTCGTCGGGACCACGACCACGGGCAGATGATAGATCTGCCAGAATTCCGCCGTCGCCTCCTGGGCCGTACCCGTCATGCCGGCCAGCTTGCCATACATGCGGAAGAACCGCTGGAAGCTGACCCGCGCGTAGGTTTCCTTTGGGGGAGTGACCTCGATCCGTTCCTTGGCCTCGACCGCCTGGTGCAGGCCGTCACGCCACTGGCGGTCCGGCATCAACCGACCCGTGAACTCATCGACGATGACCACTTTGCCCCCGTCGACCACGTACTGGTGATCGCGCCGGTAGAGCTCCTTGGCGGTTAGAGCCTTGACCATCAGTTCCTGGCTGCGTCGGGCGCCGTTCCACAAACCGCCCAGACCCGCCGAGAGCTGCGCGAGCCGCTTCTTGCCGGCCTCCGTCAGCTCGACCTCCTGGTAGCGCAGGTCCACCTGATAGTCGCTGCGCACCTCCAATTGGCCGGCGAGGCCGGCCGCCTGCTCGAACGCTTGCGTCTGCTCCGGATTGGGGCCCGGGCCGGAGATGATCAGAGGTGTCACCGCCTCGTCGATCAGGATGGAATCCGCCTCATCGACAATCGCGTAGGGAAGGCCCCGTTGCACCAGGGCATCCATGACCGGGCGTGACTTTCCGCCCATCCGGTCCAGGAGCGCCGACGACAAGCCGCCGCAACGCCCCAAAATGAGACGATCGCGCAGGAAATCCGCCGTGACTTCCTTGTTCGTGCAGTAGGTGATGTCCGCAGCGTAAGCCGCCCGACGATCTCCGTCGAGCATGCCTTGCTCGACATGGGCAACCTTCAAGCCGCAGAAATGATAGATTCGGCCCATCCATTCGGCGTCGCGCTTGGCCAGGTAATCGTTGACGGTGATGATGTGGCAGCCCAGGCCCCGCCAGCCGGCAATGGTCGCCGGCATGGTGGCCGTGAGGGTCTTGCCCTCGCCGGTCGCCATTTCCGCCACGCAGCCCGCTTCCAGGGCGAAAGCACCGGCCATCTGAACGGGAAATGGCCTTTCCCCGATCTGACGCATGGCGACTTCGCGAACCAGCGCAAAGGCCCGGTCCAGGTCCTCCGGAGTATCCCGATGCCGCCGAAAGACCTCGCGCAAGGGATCGAGTGCCTCCCGAAGCTGGGCGTTGGACATATCCGAGAATTGTTTCTCGAACTTCAGGGCGGCTTCGGCCCGCTGCAGGAACCGCCGCAGCCGCGGCACGCACCGCTGGACCAGACCGACTCCCGCATCCCAGACGGCATCAAGGCCCTTCGCCAGCGATTTATCGGAAACCCGCTGGTCCAACATGCGCCAGGTGTGGCTCGGTATGGCGGCCATTTAGACGCGGAACCTCCGTTGGAAGAGCTGCCAGTAGCACGGGCGTCCCGCCCATGAGTCGCAGGGCCATCTTGGCCCTGCCTTCACGGGCGAGACGCCCGTGACACACATGGGCAAGATGCCCATGCTACGTCGCCAGAGGTTGCTCAGTATGCCGGCCATTTAGATGTGGAACCTCCGTTGGAAGAGCTGCCGGCCATAGTGGTACACCTGGGCCGCCAACGGCTTGGGTTGCAGCCGGACTCGGACCACGACGCGCTGGCCGGTCAGCCACTGATTCGGCTCGTCCAGGTGGGGACGAATCCGAATCTCGAAAAACTTCTCGGCGGTTTTCGTGCCGCTGGGGTCGCGCATGTCCACAGGCATCGAACCCCCTACGGCGTAGCCCAAAGCCTGTGAAGGCAACTGCTCCTGGCCTGCCGGGAAGATTTTCTCGATGGTCCCGGTGATGGTCGGGTCCGGCCGCCCATTGACGCGAATCTCGACTTCCTTGGCCGCCTGCTCGATGAGCAGGGCCGCCACGCTCTGGCCGGCCGTCGCGCGAACCAGCAGATCGTCCAGGTTGGCCACGACACCCAGATTGTCACCACGACGGACGAATTTGCCCTTCGTGAACTCGATCTCGGGCGAGACCCAGGTGCCCGAGGCAGGGGCCACCAGATGCAGGAACGAAAGCTGCTGCTGGACGCGCGCGATCTTCTCATCCAGGGCGGCCAATTGTTCGTCCAGAATCTGGGCCGCCGCGACCTCTTTCAGGACGGCCTGTTGCCGTCGCGTCTCCAAGGCGTGCCGCTCGGCCGTCAGACTGCGCTTTTCGGCCTCCAAAGCAGGGTTCGCCGCCTCGACCAAGACGGCCTCCGTCGCGGAGACCTTGGCCTGCGAGGGCAGAAAGCCGGTGACGAATCCGTCGGTTCCGGCGTGAACTACGGATAACCCCTCCGGCTCCACAATCCCCTCGACGCGACGGTGGTCGGGCAGTTGCAGCCCACCCAGAGCAACCGCGAGCACCAGAACGATTGCCGCGGTGGAGCCCACGGCTCGCCACCGTTTGCGCGTCAGTTCCTCACTGGTCGCCAGGTGGTAGAGGAATCGGCCCACGGGGACGAGCAGCCAGCCGACGATCCCGGACAGCGCCAGGATCGGCACGACGATGAACAGCGCCTCCGGCAGCCGGCTGTTGAGGAACAGGAGAATCCGAATCGAGATATAGACCCGATATACGGCCGAGATCGACCCGTAGCCGACGAACCAGAGACGCTCCCCCGTCGTGTAGGCCGGATTCCAGACCCGCTTGAGTCCCCACACGTAGCGCTTGCCCAGATAAGAGAAGTACTGGCGACAGCGCTGGACCAGATTGGGGATCTCGATCAGGTCGGTCAGCACGTAATAGGCGTCGAAGCGCAACAAGGGGTTGCCGTTGAACAGGACCGTCGAGACGCTCGCGACGAAGATGACGTTGTAGGCGATGATGTGGGGCGTCCCCGTGGAGGTCCCCGCCCAGACCAGGGCCGCGACCGAGGCGGCGGCCAGTTCCGCCATCACGCCGGCCATACCGACGAGGGCCCGGTGCCACTTGTTGCGAAACGTCCACGCGCTGGAGGCATCCACATAGGGCAGCGGAAACAGCACGAGGAACATCACGCCCATCTTGTGGACTTCTCCGCCGTTGCCATTGAGCCGGCCGAAACGCTTGCAGGCGAACGCGTGGCTGAACTCGTGCACGATCTTGATCAGGACAAAGCACACGTAGAGAAAAGCGAGGTTGTTGGGGTCCAGCACGTCTGCGCTTTGACTGATCAACTCGGTCGCGTTGCCGATCACGAAATACAGTCCCGTCCCGACGACCACCAGCCATAGCAGCAATCCCGGCCAACTGAAGACCCGGCCGAAAATCCCCACCCAACGGTCCAGGAAACGATTCGGGTCCAGCAGCGGAATCCGCAGGAACAAGAGGTTCATCAGGTAGTTCTGCACCTCGCGGGTGACGCGCTTGCGGTAGCGGGTGAACAGGGCCTCGCTGTCCGGCGCCAGCTCGACGTACAGTAGATTGGCAGCGTGCAGTTGCCCCAGAAGCTGGATGACCTCGCCCTGCGTGGGGGCACGGTCCCCCAGCTGCTCGTTGCAGATCCGCCAGACGTCGGACACGGTCCGGCGACCGTTCAGCAGACCGATGAAGCGATACGCCTCCTCGCTGATCCGGGAATACTGATCGCTGGTCGGATTGTCGAGGATGTACCAGGGCTGGCCGCGGAAGTGCTGGCGATGCACCCGCACGCCCGAGAGCAGCCGGGGCCGCAGGTCCGCGACCCGGTACCAGGCCTCGTGAAACGTCGGTCGATCTACGGCCATTGTGCGAGCCCCTCCTTTACAGCCACAGCTTCATGCGAACCCAGTTGATGATTTTCCGGGTCCAGATCCAGGCGTAGGACCGCTTGGCCAGATCGATTTTGGCGACCCCTTCCATGCCGGGTCGCATCCAAGGATACAGTTCCAGCAACCGGACACGAACCTTGAAGACATTCTTCTGCTTGACAACCTCGGCAATCGGATTGACGCGCTCGACTTCGAACGTGATCCGCTGGGCCGGATACGAAGCGGTGGCCAGCTTGCCCCGCTGGCCCACCCGAACATCGGTGATTTGGTCCTCCCGCACGTGCACCACGGCCCGCAGCGACTCCAGGGGCGTGACCTCAAAGAGAACATCGCCCGTTTTGACCGGGGCCCCGATCTGACGCTTCAGATCGCCCTCCACCACGATCCCGCTCAAAGGGGACAGGAGCTTGGCCTGTCCGATCAGGTACTCGTACAGATCGATCTGGGCTTGGGCCTTCTCGGCATTCGCCTCGGCGATCTGGGCCTGGGCCGTCTCGCCGTCCCGCATAGCGGCATCTGCCTGTTTGCGGTAGCCCGCCCGGTCGGCCTTGGCCTCCGCCAGCTTCAGGCGCAGCTCGGCCGTATCCAGTTCGGCCAGCGAGGTCTCGTTGGCCTGGATGGCGTCGCTCACTTCCACGTTGACCGTCTTGAGATAGCCATCGAAGGGCGCCGGCACGACCTGTCGCTCCGTCCCTTCCAGGACGAACGAGCCTTCGGCACGGTAGTTTCCCCTTGCAAAGATCAGGAAGAGCGCGGCCGCAAAGATCAGAACCGTCACGAGTTTGACCCACGTATGACGCGGCCCCACGATCAGGGCCAGAGCCTCGCGCAGTCCGCCGGAGAGCTTGGCGCCGATCCAACGGTCCTGTTCCTGCAGGGCCACCAGCCGCGCGGTGCACAACTCCAGGGCCAGCCGGACGGCCTCCACTTCGTCAGCCACGAAGGGCCGATCCACAGGCCGTTCGAGGGTCAGCACGCCCCAGACTTTGCCGCCGTGTCGAATGGGCAAACTAACGACGGCCAGAGGGCCGTGCCGCTTGGAGAGCTCGGCGGTCTGGCGGCTGACATAGACAGAATCGTCCGGCGCCGGATGAAGGACTTCGCAATCCTGGTCCAGGCACTCCTCCATCGCCGATTCGAGATCCTGCACGACCTGCATCTTGCGACTGAAGTTCTCGGTGTGGCTCAACGCCTTGATTTGGACATAGCGTCCCTTGAGCACGCCCAGACTTGCGCGATCGCATTGCCACTGGGCGGCCACTTCATTGCACAGAGCCATCGCGGTACTGCCGAAACGCCGGTGGCGATTGACGGCCGAGAGTGTCTCCATCGCCCGGTGCAACCGCCGCAGGTCCAATTCCTTCTTCTGCAACGCCTGCCGGGATTCCGCCAGGGCCAATAGCGAGACACCCAACTCCAGCCGTTCCCGGATGGCCCGCAACGCCGCCTCATCCCGCGCTTGAATCAGAAACGCTGTCGCCGCCGACGGCAGTTCCATCAGCTTAAAGGGGATCGAGAGGATGTGGCGCCCCTCCGGCTGCGACCATGTCCCCACTATGGGCCGATTCGCCTGGATACTGTCGTGGGCCAGTTGGGCGGCTCGATTCAGCCAGGCCGGCGGACTGTCACCGTCCTCCAACGCCGGATACAGGGCAAGAATGTCGATCCGGTTGCCGTCATTGTGCCGCAGAGCCGCCCCGGCCTGGGCCGGACCCAAGCGGCACGTAGCGGCGAGCAAACCATCCAAAAACCGGCCGAGGGAACCGTCCTGCCGACCGCGCCCAGGAGTAGCCTTGCCCTGTGCCGGCTCGCCGGCCGAGGGGATCGGAATGGGGCTCTGTTGGGACTCCACCATCGCACCTCATCGTTGAAAACCTTCGCGCCTCCGGCCTCCTCCCCGCGCTGTAGGATCAGTATACCTATTTGCGGAGTCCTCTGCAATGTTTTATGCCGGCCGGGGACGCTCATCGACGCCACGAACGATCTCTACATCGACCCACGTCTTCGCAACCTTGAAGTCGGTGGTGTGAAAGCCCGCGTCTTCGAGCGCCCGGCGGACCTGGATGGGGCAACAGTCCGGATAATTGGGGGAGCGTCGATGCGTCCGCTCGAAGGCCTCCATTATCAGACCCTCCGGCGAGATTCGAGACCTGCCGGCAGTCCTGTCGTGGAAGCCGGAGGTCTCTTGCCTAGTCTGCAAGACCCGTAGGACGCCCGGCTGGGGATAATCGCCTGGACTCATTTTGGTTTGAGGGGAGAAGGGGGTGGACGTCACTGGGCCTCCGGCCCGGCCATGAAGGCTTTGACATCCTCGGTCAACCGCCTCAGGGCGTCCGTGGACGTGTAGATTTGGTGACCCGTGTAGTAGTGCCTGAAAGTGACGTTTTGCTGCAAGGTGTCGGGCAGGTCGAGGTGGTTGAAGACGTACTCCTGGCTCAGATAGGGAGTCGTGAGATCGTAGTACCCGGCGGCGGCAAAGACCCGGAGCCGGTTGTCCAGGCTCATGGCCTCGGCCAGGGTTGGGGCAACGTTGAGATAGCCCCGCCGGCTGGGTCCCCAGTTCCAGGAGGCGTTGGCTTTCTCCGACAGGAATACATAGGGCCGGTCGGTCCGGAAGCCCAGTTGGTCTCGGACGTAGCTGTTGAACGCCGCGACGAACGGCCCTTCCACAAGAAAGAGCGAGGGATCGGTCCACGCTCGGCGCGGAGAGGGGACGTTGGGGGCCGCAACGCGACCGTCGAGCAGGCCGAGCACTCTGCCCTCGCGGCCGAGTAACTCTTGTGCGAAAGCAAGGGTACTGATCCGCAGACGACTGCGGGCAATCATTTCTTCGTCCAATCCGGTGTACTCGGCCAGCCGCCGGGCGATCTGCCGGGACCCGGCCTGTGACAGCAGTCTGCCTTTGGCCAGCGCTGCGAGGTAGTCGCTCAAAGCCCACGCCTGTACCCTCTGCAGCGATCGTTCCAGATCGAGCGATGGTCTCTCCCCCAGCTTGCCGTGATACAGCGCCACGGCCGTGCACGAGGGCAGGCTCAGGACATAGGGCAAATCGTTGCCGGGATCGAGGGAAATGGCCCCCATATCCAGGGCAGACGATAGGAGAATCAGGCCGTTGACATAGAGGCCATAGCGATCCTGCAGATGCCTTGCCATACTGACGGCACGGGTTGTCCCGTAACTCTCCCCGACGAGGAATTGCGGCGACAGCCACCGCTCGTGCTGCGTCACGAACAGGCGGACGAAATCGGCGGCGACCTCCATATCCATTTGCACTTCATAGAATTGATCGGCGTCGTTCCCTGCGGCGGGGAAGCTGAAGCCGGTGCCCACCGGGTCCACAAAGACCAGATCCGTGAATGCCAACCAGGTATATTCGTTGTCCACCAGGCTGTTCGACCGGGGCAGAGCCGTCCCATCGTTCGCCAAGAGAGCCCGTTTGGGTCCGAAGGCCCCCATGTGCAGCCAGACGGACGAGGCCCCCGGTCCGCCATTGAAGGCAAACGTGATCGGCCGGTCCTTCGATTGCGGCCCCCGGTCGAAGCCGGGGGTGACATGAGTGATGATTTCGGATTGCGGATTCGAGGCCGTACCGGAGCGCGTTTTCCGTTCCGTATTTTCCTGCTCGTACGCGACGAAGAAGATGTTCGCCAACAGTGAGCCCGAGTCTCTCCTGATAGGCATGTACCCGGCCGTCGCCCGATAGCGCAGGGTATGCCCGTTCACGAGGACCGCGTGCTCGGTTATGCAAGCCGCCGGCACAGCGGCATCGGACTGAGCTTCACGCCGGACGGGTCGAGCCAGGCCTGGGGCGGACCGCGCACCCCCGATACGCGCCAGGCCGGAATCGGCCGCGACCGGATCGTTCGACTCTCCCTGCCCCGAGGCGTCCCCGGCAACCGACAGCGATAGCGCCAGAGCCAACAACAGAATATGTGCATGAGATTTCATGTCCGGTACTCCATAAGAAAGACGAAGACTGCGAAGAACGTAAACCCATGTCAACCAAGCGCTTGCGGACGGCAGTGCCATTCGTGTCAGACACTCTTTTCGGATGCGTGCCCTCCGGCTTGGTCTTGCCCTTTTCCTTCTTCCCTCCCCCCTCGAACGGTCCCGCCCTTGAAAAAGGACCGCGTACCTTCAGCTCTCCCAAGTCCTTGACCACCCAAGGGAGCTTCTCGTGTGCCTGTTTCTGGGCACACAACGACTTCCCTTGCTGAAAATCAACTGCTGAGAGGTGGCTACCTTGACTTCTCCTACAGAAAAAATGGGGGAATCAATTGACCTGACCCTTTGTCGGGCGTATCATTTCGTTGTTCCCTACGGGCAATTTGCGGTGGCAGTTGTTTTATCGAGGGCGACGAGAGCAATTAGGAGGGATTGTCTCGTGGGAATGAGGAAGTGACATGCGGTTATCAACAGATAAGCCGGGTGTAAGACTCCGGAAGCATATTTTGGAAGACCACCAACAGGTGGTTGACTGATTGCCACAACACCACATTATAGGGAGGAAACCGGATTGTGACAGTCCTGATAGGACCAGGAGGTAGCCAGGAGATGGCTATCGCCGCAATCGAGAGCGGCGCAGAGGAAATCTATGTCGGGCTGCTGCACTGGTCCCTTCGTTCGCCGTGTTTCGAAATGGGGCTTGAACAGTTGCGGCAGGTGTGCGAATACGCGGCACCGAGGGGTGTAACGGTCCGGGTGGCTCTGAATACCTATCCCTGGGAAGACGATCTCCCATCGTTCGACCGCGAGATCGAACACCTCCTCAACATAGGCGTAACCTCCTTTATCTTGGCTGATATCGGCAACATCCGCTCTGTGCGCAGGGATCACCCACATGTGTTCATCCAAGCGTCGGTAGCCGCTGATGTTCGCAACGTGAATGACGTCAGGGCACTTCAGGTCGCCGGAGCCGACTCCGTTACGCTGCTCCGGCCATCCCCAGGCTTCATCCGGCAGGTAAAGCAGGAAACCGGCATGAAGGTTGAGGTATTCACCTACGGCTATCTGAATTACACCTATCGTGCGCGATGCTACATGTCCAGCTATCTGAGACACGCTTACACTTCTGGCCCTTCTTCTCGCGATCAGGCGTCGGGGAGCTTCAACCGAGAGGGTTTCTGCAACCGGGCGTGCAAATGCCAATGGACAATCACCGACGGCCATCCCGAAGTCGCAGGGGTCACCATGAACAGCTATCCCTTTGTGGCGATTGCTGATCTAATCGAACTACTACGCGCTGGCGTAGACGGCCTCAAGGTTCAGGGGCGTGAGAACTCCATCGGCCTTGTGAGCGAGGCGGTCCGCCTGTACAGGCAGATTCTGGATGGTTATCGGGCAAACCCCGTCGGATTTGTGATCGCCGAAGCAACCGCAGAAAAAGCCCGCCGCATTGATCTCATCAGGCATGAGGAAATGAAGTCGCGAAGCGCTGTCATGATTCGCGAGATGTTGGGGGTTGCCCCGGACGCCCGGAATCTCGTTCAGAGGAACCGATGAGAGACAGAACACAACCAGATCTCCACCTTGCGACCGAGGTCGCAACGTTGGAAGCCCTTAAAGGACTCGATCTTGCGGCTTACAACCGCGTCTATCTTGGCAATCCTTTCTGCATTGAATTCCGGGGGAATCTACTCGCGGCGGCGGACAACCTCAGCGAAGCCATCCGTTTGGTCAATGACGCAGGTGCTTGCCCCATCGTCTCGCTCGCGGCTATGCCCGCGAGCGATCAACTGCGGTTGGTAGATGACCTGATTGAGGTCAGCATAGCCGCTGGCACAGGAGGTTTCGAAGCGCACAGTGTCGGTGTCCTGCATCGGCTCTCCGAACGCCAAGACGTGCATGGGCTCACCGTGGTTGCGGGGGGATTTTCCAATATCTATACGCGACGCACGGCTGTCCTTTACGCTGAAAAGGGCGCGACCCTGTTAGTCCCAAATTATGAGCTTCCGTGGGAAGCCATCGAGAGCATGACCATGGCAAGTCCTGTCCCCTTTGAGATTCTGGTACATGGGAAGATTCCTCTGGGGCTATCCGACTCGTGTCTCTTGGTGGAACGCTCAGGCGACTTGGGCACAAAGTGTCCAGACTCCTGCCTTTCCGATCTGTGGCTTGAGTTTCACAAGTGGTCACTCCGCAGTTTCGGAAAGCTGACAAGCTCCGGCAAGGACCTCTGTCTGCTTCCCGAAGTACCATTCTTCTGGTCAAAGGGAACACGGGACTTCCGCGTTGCGGGCCTAACGGAGAAATCAGAGACACTCAATGAAATCGGACGAACGTACCGTGGGCTATTGGATAGCCTGCGAAAACGACCCGTGGTGTCAGCAGCTATTCCTGACGACATGACGAAGACATCAAGATACGGGCTCTGCAACGGGTACCTATATGGGAGGTCAGGATGCGATTGGGTCGAACGGCATCTTCAAGCCACTTAACTCTGTTGGGGCCTGCAGGGTCTCTGGAAATGGGCAAGGCCGTGCTCAACGCCGGGGCAGATGCCGTGTTCGTCGGCCCGAAGGGATTCAGTCGGCGTGGGTTCGAGTACGAACTCACGAATGAGGAAATCCGCAATCTGTGCGAGTTCGCCAGTTCCCGTGGGAAGCAGGTTCGTCTTGCAGTCAATTCATACCCGGATGACCGTTGTGACGAAGTCCTTTGGAACATGGTTGAGGAGTGTGTGGCCTTTGGTGTGAAGGCGTTGATCGTGAACGATCCAGGATTTTGCCGCGAGTTAAGACGCCGATTTCCCGACCTGGACATCCACGCCAGCGTCGGCGCATCCATCTTCAACGTGTCCGATGCCATGTTCTGGGAGGATTGCGGGGCGACGGGATTGGTTCTGCTGTGCAACCTCACTCCTGAGCAGGTGAAATCGATTGCCGATGCCACGGACTGCGACTTGGAGATCCTCGTTCACGCAAACCGAGACTTCACGTTCCTCGGCAAGTGCTGGATCAGCAGTTACTGCGCAGTGAAGGAAGTGGCGACTGACCCTCACATCAAGATTCATGGCAGTCCCAATCGGGGAGGAGTCTGCCATCGAGTGTGCCGCCGACCCTGGACCTGCAATTTGGAGGAGTCACTTGCAGTAGATTTGCCTAACGAATGCTGTTTATTGGTAAGGGAGTTGGAACACTACGTGGATGCTGGTGTAAAGACGCTCAAGGTTCAAGGGCGAGAATACTCAATTGACCTGACCGGCAGAATGATAGGTATGTACGCTGGCATCCTGAAGTGGTTGCAGGGACACGACTGCGACTCTGTTCTGTCGCAAGCTGAGACGACAGCCGCACAGCTCGAGATTATACGGGACCGAGAACGCAGCCAGCGAACATCATTGCTAGTGTCGGCAGCGTTGACATCTGGAGTCGCGTCATGAAAACACTATCTCTAAAGCAGATGAGGATCTGGTTTATCTACGGCTTCCGCTTCCTGCAAATGCCATTCGGGCTTCTCGATAAGCTTGAGGGAGAACAACCTAATGCAACTGGTGAAGGCCTTGTCGGATTTAGCGCATTGAAAAGGAATTCTGGCGAAGGTTTTCAACCGTACGTGGCGAGGCAGAGCCAAGTATTCACGATCTCAACAACAACAGCCATGCCAGCTTCAATCCTCGACTTGAAGGACCCCAACCAAGGTTCTCAGTTCGGCATTCACGGGATGATGGTGAACTGTAGTAGGGAGATTTCCATCTGCGCCAACGGCTTAGGCACTTACTCCTTGTCGCTCACTCTGGGAGACTGTGGTGACGATCCAGAACACGAGAAGGGCGATGTCGAACGGTCACCGGTTATCATGACACTGGCGCAATGCCTTGAGATGATGAACGTAGGTGAAGAGGTTATGCCGTCCGCGGATGACGCCAAGCGGTATGCACTCGCCTTCCGGAATGGGTCCGGTATCTCCCCAGGTAGCCTGCCGCTTCCGGCTTGGGCAGCCCGGGACATCAAGGCGTTCCATGCGTGGTTGTCCGATCGGGCGCGAGCAATCACGCCCGGGCAAGACCCGGTGTGGCCCTACGCTAAGAAACAAGGCCACACGGAAATGCCCCCTCTCTTCGTTGTTGATACTTATCATCTATGCAAAGACACATGGCAGTTTCCTCACCAGACTCCATACGTCTATGCTGAACTCGAAATATGGTCGGTCGCGGACTACATGGAACTCACACGTGAGGACCATGATGATTGTAAGAAGGACCACAAAGAAAATTGCTTGCAGGGGGTACTAGCTCACCTCTTGGTAAGGGTAGGGTCCACAGGGCTCGATCCCTGGGAACTCGATCCGACATATCTGCGTCACCATGCGGCATCCGATGTCGGACTATTTCGGAACTACTATCCCCTCAGGTACTTGTTCATAAACACACATTTCCGTTCAACACTAGCTGTCTATCCGAACTTGAGCGATGAGAGGACACGCCCAGTGTCAGTCCCGATTGAGAAGTACTTTTCGCCGGCGATCCGCGACACGCTGCAGATTCTACGCGCACGATGGTACTTTCTCGTCTCCGAACATGCCCATGTTGATAGCCTGATAGAACGATTGCGCAATGCATGGAGAGACACAGCGCAGCCAACCGAAGAGTTTGTCAAGGTTCAACAGCAGCTACTCAATGTGCGGTTCCATGTTGCCCAGTTGATGGCGCATCCTGTGGTGTACAGGAGGGCGGCGAGTTCTCTCAACGATATCTATATGTATCTGACCAGTACATTCGGAAATGAGACAATGCAGGAGATGCTAGTTCAGAAGCTGAGGCAGACCCTGGATATCTACGAGGAATGTTTGCGGATACGACTCACACAAAGATATGGTGTGGTGTCCTACACGGACAACCCGGGAAGCTTATGAACGCCAACATTAGAGTCCTGAAGCATGCAGGACTGACACAACTCGACTTGGTGATCGTGATGTCTCAGTCGGTGTTTTCTGGTACGAGGCCTGACGAGGTATGGAGTGGAGCAGACTGGTGGATCGCCCGGCAATTCCAATTGCAGCCAACCCAAGAGCACGCATGGGTTCTGGACCACTTTTCAAACACCGAGCGGACGCATTTCCATCTGATGCAGCGGTTGCAGAATCTGTACGAGTTGCTATGGAATCAATCTCGTGAGGTGGCGTCAAAGTACGGCTTGAGTCACAAGGAAAACGAACCAGTATTTGCCCAATTCCTGTACGAACATCGCCGTGTCCTCTCAGTGCTTGACCATGTCGTGTCCGAGATGAAAGAAATCCACAACTGGTTCAAAGGGCTCCACGACCACCGAGAGAAGAACGGTTGGCAGGATGAGAGAGCACTTCGGAACAACGATCTTTACGATAGCATCATTGCTGATGGTGTCGAGATTCTCGCGGACGAACTCGGCCGGTGTGTTGACGAAAGCGGAGCTATACCGCAGGGAAGCGTTGTTCGCAAGTATGGAAGCCTCCTGCCACGTCGAGAAGTGCTGCGTGACCAACCGCAATTGAATCAAGTCAAACGCAACGCAGTGGCAAAGTGGTACGTTGGCGGACCTCATCCAAGAACGTTCAGTTTTGATGACCCCGAGAAGTACGCTGGTGAGCCGGCACTTCACTCGTACAGAGTGCTGTATCCCTGGTTGGTGGATAGTGCTTGGTGGAAACAGGCCTGCCGCAAGAGGTTAGTTCTTCATGAAGCCCTGCCAGACCCACCGGAGCCGCGCATCATTCAAGGTCGTCTTTCTGATAGTAAGGTACGAGAGAAGGTTTCTGAGCTCATCGCCAGGGTTGTCAGGTTGTCAAAGATATGCGAACAACCTGTACCGTCAGACATAGAAGACACCCTCGAATGGGAGAATGCCCTTCAGGATGCCTGCAGTAACCTAAGAGGTGACAATATGGACCAGGCAAAGGAATGCTTATCGTCCCTGCAAGACATGGGGCCACAATTGACGGCGATTCTGTGATCACATTGATCGTGAGGCAATCATGGCAGTGAACAAATCAGCGATGCTACTGGATACAGCCAGCGGTCGCAAAGGGATAGCAGCCTTCTCTACCACGGTCGCGGGCATTGTGCTCGGCGGACTCTTGGGTGTGATTACCAGCTTGATCCTAGACGGATATCCATGGCGTATAGTTGTCATTCCTTTAGGTGTTACCGCAACCATGACTGTCTTGGTTATCATTGAGGGGGTATGGCGAGAGTCACTTGTGGATTCGAAACTGTGGTTCACCATGTGGTTTCTGTCCCTCCTGCTTCTCTTGCTTCTGTCATGTCTCACGACGTTGCCCGCACGGCGGTATGCACTGGAGCAAAAGCATGCTTCGGCAGTTGAGTCAGGGCAACGAGCCAAGGCGGCGGACGCGAGCGCCGACGCAGTCAATACCCGACTGGCGGCGATTGAGAAGTCGATTGAGGCGTTGCATAAGAATGCTGGCCTTGTCAAAGACACTGTGAACGCGATTGCCGCAGCCGCCCAGAAGATGCCTACTGAGTCGGAACGCCTAGCCAAACTGGCAGAGACGAACGCTCTGGCAATCAGCTCTCGATTGGCCGCGGTTGAACAATCGCTTGACGAGTTGCACAAGAAAGCCGACCTTCTGAGAGACAGCGTGGACCGCACTGCTGCAGGTGCCGGAAGCACGGCCGTCATGAACGCGGATGTCGAAAAGAAAGGAGCGCAGACAAAATGAGATCGAGATGGATGAGTGTGTTGTTCGTGCTCATGGCGGTTAGCTGCATATGGGTGAGCAGTTGCTCCAAAAAGAAAGACAAAGTCAGCAAATCTGGGAGTCCAGAGGTTGGCTCTCTGAAGGTTGGCTATCTCGAAATCACGCCCAACCTTCCATTCTTCGTGGCGGTCGAGAAGGGATTATTCGCCAAGCGAGGTTTGACTGTCGAGGCCATCGCCTTCCAGACCTCGAACGAACTAGTGGAATCGCTTGTTACGAAACGAATCGATTTCACCACCGTCACTGCGCTATCTGTTATCCAAGCCCTGGAGGTTGCGACCGCCGGGCGTGTCAAAATATACCAAATCAACTCTATCCCGAAGGCAGACCCTACTGACTATCTCTTGGTCAAGAAAGAATCCCCAATCCAGAAGATAGAGGATCTCAAGGGTAAGAAGATAGCCCTCTTTCCAGGGTCCAACTTCAACGCGTGGGCGAAGTTGATCTTCGGTGAGCATTTTGGTTTTGGCGACCAGTTCACGACGGTATCCCTGCCGCCGCCCAATCATGTCGAGGCCTTGGCGGCCGGAAGCGTGGATGCGAGTTACTGTCTTGAACCTACGGCCACAATTGCTGTAGTCAAGGGGGTTGCGCGAGTACTCGATGTGGGTTTAGTGTGCAAGACATCTTTGATCCGTTTCCAGTCACCGGCAGTGCCGTCCTCTCTGAGTTCGCCGAGAAGAACCCCAACGCGACCAAGACGTTCTGCGAAGTGATGGCCGAGGCATCGGCCCTGGTCGAGAAGGACCCGAATTTGTGCCGGCCTTACCTCGTGAAGTACTGCAAGATTCCCGAGAGCATCGCTATGAAAGTTCGGCTCGGCCACGACACAAGGAGCCAGGATGTTGACGTGGCAGCCTTGCAGCGTACGGTCGACATATACTTGAAGGAAGGAATTCTGACGAGGCCCGTGGATATGCGGAGCATGCTCCTCTATCCACCGGCGAGGTAGTAGCTCGACACATGATTCAAGAGAAGCGTACAGACGCACTGGTTACGATCACAGACGTGGTGAAACGGATTCAGCCGGAGTCTGGTAGACCGCCTCTCACAATATTGGATGGGCTGTCCCTTAACGTCTCGCATGGAGAAGTTGTTGCGCTGTTCGGTCCTAATGGTTGCGGGAAGACCACTTTTCTGTCCCTACTTGCCGGACTCCAGCAGCCGGATGGCGGAACCATCCGGTTCGACCGCGAGAAGCAAAGTGGACAAGTCGGCTATGCATTCCAGCACTTCGCGGACTCGCTGTTTCCGTGGGGCACCGTGCTGGACAACATAGGTCTAAAGTTGCGAATCGAAGGATACTCCAAGAAGGAGGCCCGGACGCAGGCGAGGGAATTCGCCGACGCACTTGGCGTCAGCCTCCCTTGGGATGCCTATCCGTACCAATTAAGCGGTGGTCAGAAGCAGTTGACCGCCTTGCTGCGAACACTGGCCTTTCGTCCATCCCTCTGCCTGCTAGATGAACCGTTCAGCGCGCTCGACTACCAGAACTCCCTGGACATCATGATGAAGATGTCGTCACTCTGGCATGCAACGGGAACTACTGTTGTCCTGATTTCGCACGACATAGAGCAAGCCATCTTTCTGGCAGACCGTCTGGTAGTCCTAACCAAACTGCCCATGAAACCGAAACAAGTTATTGACATTCCGTTCCCAAAGCCCCGGCAGATCGAGCTTCTCGAATCCGAAGAGTTCTTTCGACTTCGCTCGCTTGCGCTAAGTGTATTCGTCAAGGAGGTGTCTCAATAAAGGCTCGTTGGTTACCGCTGCTTGGCCTACTCGGCTTTCTCGTGATCTGGGGTCTCGTCACCGGTCTCAGGCTTGTCGATCCCCTGTTCCTTCCCACACCTTGGGATACTGGACGCGCTTTGGGACGCATGCTCTTTGTCGAACGAAGCATATACCATCCCCTTTGGTGTTCTCTGCGTCGGATGTTGCTCGGATTCGGTATCGGGGTAGGATTGGGGGTGCCGTTCGGCATCCTCATAGGGAGCTCTAAGCGGCTCTTTGCCTCGTGTTCAGTTCTGGTGGATTTCCTTCGCTCTGTGCCGTCTACGTCGTTCTTCCCACTCTTTATGTTAATCATGGGTGTCGGGGATGCACCGAAAATCGCTGTTGTGGTGATGGGATGCTTCTTCGTTTGCGTCATCAACTCAGCATACGGCGTTCTTCATTGTTCACCCGTTCGGCTTTTCGTAGCCGAGGTAATGGGCGCCTCCAGGTTCTTCACGTTCTTCCGCGTTCGCCTACCCGAGGCCATGCCGAGTGTTTCAGCGGGCATTCGTGTTTCGATTTCCTATGCCGTGGTTCTGGTCGTAGTGAGTGAGATGTTCGTGGGAACCGACGTAGGACTAGGGCGACTCATCTACGATTCCCATACCAGTTTCAAGACGGCTCAGATGTACGCCACCATTGTCGTGGCAGGCGGCATCGGGTACGTAGCGAACCAGTTCTATGCGTTCATCGAGAAACGTTTCTTCCATTGGAGCGGCAAGGCGGCCTAAGTCGCTCTGTCCTTGCGAATTCTGGAGCGGGACGCGTGGGAAACGGGCCGGTGTCAGGTACTTCTTTCGGATGGGGGCCGGTTGGGATTGATGATCGATGATTCACGATGGCGGAGGGCGAATGATCAGCCGATGATGCCGAACAGGACGATCAAGAACGCCAACCCCATCGTCAATTGGGCGAACAGGTAGTGAAAGGTGATGGTGGTGGCGAACTGAAGCCGGTCAACGATCAGGGCGTCCGTCATGGGAGCACACACGACGCGGGCAGTGTCAGGCCGAAGTCCTCAAGTGACCTGCAGGTCTTCTCAAGGTCCTCGTGGCAGATGCTGTGAATCCCCATTCCTTGGGCCACTTCGACGAAGAGCAACCGATCATCGATGTAAATCGCCTGCTCCGGCTGGACTTGGGCGATGTCCAAGGCGAGGCGGAAGATGTCCTCGTCCGGTTTTCGGAAGCGGACAAAGGAGGAGATGATGAAGAAGTCCATGAAATCCACAAGGTGGAATCTGCGAATACGGTGGATGGCCAGCTCGCGGCCTTCATTGCTGATCGCCGCGACCTGGAGGCCATACTCATCGGCGATCTTTCGGAACAGTTCCAGGTTGCCGTCCAAGAGTTGGGATTGCTCGAACATGAAGGTCTTGAACTGCTCGGGCGCGAACGGCCGGGCGTGGTGGAAAACAACCCGCTGGAGGTATTCATCGAGGCTGAGCAGACCCCGCTCGCAAGTGTCGAACGTCAGATTGTGCCGCTCGTTCATCTCGTCGAAGTCCAGGACGAAGGTCTCCGCCGCCCGCCGTCGCATGGCGTGGTCCCAGCCGTTCGTCAGGATCAGGCCGCCAATGTCGAGGAACAACACCGAGATGTCCAAGGGACGCTCCATAGAAAGACCGTTCATCGTCAATCGGTTGCGCAGCTCCTTTCCGTTCGTAGTGACGCCGTAAGGCGTTATCTTCTTTATGCTCTTACGAGCACACTACAAACGAGCTTCGCAACCGCAACCGTTTGACCTTTATCTCTGCACCAGCGCTTTGGCGTGATCGATGATGTTCTCTACCGTGAAGCCGTAGTGCTTGAAGAGTTCCTTGGCCGGGGCGCTGGCGCCAAACTCGTTGATCGTGATCGTACCGCCGCGGTCGGTGACGTACTTGCACCATCCCAGCGCCGCCCCCGCTTCGACGGCCAGGCGCGCCGTCACATCGGGAGGCAGGACTTCGTTGCGGTAGCTCTGGTCCTGTTGGTCGAACAACTCCCACGAAGGCATACTGACGACCCGGGCGTGAATGCCCTGCTTCTCCAGTTCCGGCTGGGCTTGCAGGATAAGCTGGACCTCGGAGCCACTGGCGATAAGAATCACGTCGGGTTTCTCGGCCTGCTCCCGGGAAAGGATGTACGCGCCTTTGAGCAGCCCCTCGGCGGAACTCAGACCGGTGCGGTCGAAGATCGGCACTTTCTGGCGGGTCAGAAGGAGCATGGTCGGCCCTTTGTCGCGCATCATGGCGGCCCGCCAGGCCCAGGCGGTCTCATTGGCGTCGGCCGGCCGAATCACACACATGTGCGGCATGGCCCGAAACGAAGCCAGGTGCTCGACGGGCTGGTGCGTGGGACCATCCTCGCCCAAGCCGATGGAGTCATGCGTCATGATGTAGATCACCGGCAATTCCATCATCGCGGCCAGACGGATGGCAGGCCGGGCATAATCGGTGAAGATGAAAAACGTCGAGGCGTAGGGGCGAATTCCGCCATGCAGGGCCATGCCGGAAGAACACCCGCACATCGCGTGCTCGCGCACGCCCCAGGCGAGGTTGCGGTTCTGGTATTGTCCGGCTTCCAGGTAGTCTGAATCCTCAATCAGCGTCTTCGTCGAGGGGGCCAGATCGCCGCTGCCGCCCATCAGCCAGGGCACCTTGCGGGCAATGGCGTTGAGTACCTTGCTGCCCGCATCGCGCGTCGCCATGGGGCTCTTGTCCACCGTGAATTCGGGGATGTCGCCGGCCCAATCATTGGGCAGGTCTCCGTGGAAGGATGCTTCGAACAGTCTGGCCAAGTCTTCATTCTGTTGCTTGTAGTCGGCAAACGTCTGATTCCAGGCTGCCTCAAGTTCCCGGCCGCGATCTTTCGCCTGACGCATGTGGTCCAGCACCTCCTGCGGGACATAGAAGTGCTCATCCTCGGGCCAGTCGTAGGCTCTCTTGGTCAACTTGACTTCCTCCTCGCCCAGGGCCTGCCCATGCGCTTCCTTGGTGTCCTGCATATGGGGGGCCCCGTAGCCAATGTGGGTCCGAACGATGAACAGGGAGGGCCGGTCCTTCTCCTGCTGCGCTTTGCGCAGGGCCCTGGTGATGGCGGCAAGATCGTTGGCCTTCTCGCCCAAGTTCTGCACGTGCCAATGGTAGCCCTCGAACCGCCGGGCCACGTCATCAGAGAAGGCGATCTCCGTCTTGCCTTCGATGCTGATGTGGTTGTCGTCGTAGACGAAGATGAGCTTGCCCAGCTTCAGATGCCCTGCAATCGAGGCGGCCTCATGCGAGGCGCCTTCCATCAGGTCGCCGTCACTGCAAATCGCGTAGGTGTAGTGGTCGACGATGTCATGCCCCGGCCGGTTGAACACGGCGGCCAGGTGCGCTTCCGCCATCGCCATGCCGACCGCGTTCATGAACCCCTGGCCGAGGGGGCCGGTCGTCGTGTCAACGCCCGGCGTGCGCGCGTATTCCGGATGTCCCGGCGTCTTGCTGCCCCACTGCCGGAAGCTCTTCAGGTCGTCGAGGGACAAGTCGTAGCCCGTCAGAAAAAGCAGCGCATATTGCAGCATGGAGGCATGGCCCGCGGACAGGATGAACCGGTCCCGGTTGAACCATTGCGGGTTCTCGGGGTTGTACCGCAGGAACTTCGTCCAGAGCACGTAGGCCACTGGGGCCAGAGCCATCGGTGTGCCCGGATGCCCGGAGTCGGCCTTCTGGACCGCATCCATTGCCAGGGTACGGATCGTGTTGATGCACAGAGTGTCCAAGTGGTCCTGGGCTTTCTGGTTTCTTCTCGTTTTCGGTTCGAGCGATATATTCGTTTCCATGGATGCCCCCTGTATGAGTTTGGAGTTTCAGGTGTGAAAGCATGTCATTGCGAGGAGCGGAGCGACGAAGCAATCTCAATCCTATGGGTGAGAGATTGCTTCGCTTCGCTCGCAATGACATGCTTGGCACGTCAAGCTTCCCACTTTGAGAGAAATGCCTTACGGCGTCACTACAAGCCAGTCAATCCAATGGATCACGGGACCCGGATAGACGCCGAGCCAAATCAAACACACCGTCAGTATGACCAGGACAATCCCGCCGATGGCCGAAGCGGAGGGCGCAGGTAGATACCGGTGATCGGCCTGAGACTCCTCCTGAGTCGGCTGGATCGGTTGATAGATCGTGATGATGACGCGCAGATAATAGAACAACCCGATGACGCTGTTGGCGATGAGCACGAGAATCAGCAGCCACAAGGCCGACCGGATGCCCGTGAACAGCACATAGAACTTGGCAAGGAAGCCCGCCGTCAGGGGAATGCCGGCCAAAGAAAGCATCATTGCCGCCAGTACAGTGCCCAGCAAAGGATGGCGGAATACCAACCCGCGATAGCTGGCAAGATGGCTGAGATCCGTATCCTTGTCTGACAAGGCTGTGATGACGCCGAAGACGCCCAGGGTCGTGATGAAATAAGCCAGGAGGTAGAACGTCACGGCCGTGACGGCCAGCCGGCCCCCCGCCAGAAAGGCGACCAGTAGATAACCCATGTGGGCAATCGACGAGTAGGCGAGCAGACGCTTGAGATTGCTCTGGAGCAGGGCCAGGTAGTTCCCCAAGAACATCGAGGCGAGCGCGATCACGGTGAAGATCACGAAGAACGGTTCGCGAACCTGCACGCTCATCGCCCCGAAATAGCGGAACAGCAAGGCAAAGACCGCTCCTTTGGACGCCGTGGCGATCAGGGCCGTCACCGGCGCAGGCGCCCCTTCGTAGACATCGGCCGCCCAGAAGTGGAACGGCACCAGGGCCAGTTTGAACCCGATGCCGATCAGGATCATTCCCAGGCCCACCAAAGCGATCAGGCCGCCGCTTTGCCTCATCCCGGAGGCAAGCCGTGAGAGTCCAGACAACTCCATCGTTCCCGTATGAGTGTAGACCATGGCCATGCCGAATAATAGAAAGCTGCTGGAGGTGGCCGCCGGAATGAGGTACTTGAGGCCCGCTTCGATGTCGGTCGGCCGGGAACGAAGATAGGCCGTCAGGGCATATAACGAGACGCTCAGGACCTCGAGTCCCAGGAAGAAGGACGCGAAATGCGTGCTCGATACGAGGACCGAGCAGCCGAGCATGGCAATCAGCAGGAGGACATAGAGCTCCTCCCGAACGACCGCACGCCCTCTCATATATCCATAGGACATCATGGCGATGGCAATGGCCGTCAGAAAGAGCAAGCCCATGAAGAAGATAGCATACCCATCGAATCGGATCAGCGGCGTGATGTACTCATCCGGCGCGAGCGCCGGGAACCAAAGCGTGACAAACGAGGCGATCAGTGTACTCAGCGTGATGACGAGGGTCAGAACGTGGCTGCGATATACCGCGATGCCGAGCATCGCGCTCACGGTCCCGCCAGCCAGGATGATCAGAGGCAGAAGATGAAGTACATCAGCGCCCGTCATACTCCATCTCCCGCGTTGCGTCCGCATTTTCTTGTAGCACAGCCGCCCGTGGCTGTGGTTCCCTGTCTGCCGTGGAAGGCGGCTGAACGACATAGGTGGCCGAGCTCACGAGAGAGTCCACCGTGGGCTTGGACGTGCTCAGCACCGGCTGCGGATACACCCCCAGCCAGACAATGACGCCAATGATGGCACCAAAGACCACCAACTCCCGTCCGCCCAGGTCCACCACCGCCTCCGTTCGTCGCTCGGGACCCTGGAACAGGCGATAGATCAACCAGAGCGAATAGATGGAGGACAGAACGAAGCCGACCGCGGCAAGCGCCGCCAGAGAGGGACTCACCGCGAACGTGCCTGTCAGCACGAGGAACTCGCCGACGAAGTTAGCCAGCCCCGGCAAGCCCAGCGAGGCCACGGCAAGGAACATCACGACCCCACCCAGCCGAGGGATGGAGGACCAGAGCCCGCTGAGCTCATCCATCCGGCGCGTGTGAAAACGCTCCTGCAAGGCACCGACGACGATGAAGAGGCCGCCCGTACTCAATCCGTGCGCCAGCAGGACCACGATCGCCCCCTGCAAGGCCAGACGGTTGCCCGCGTAGATGCCCAAGAGGGCAAATCCCAAGTGGCTGATGCTGGTGTAGGCTACGAGCCGCTTCGCGTCCGTCTGTGCGAAGGCGAGAAAGGCCCCGTACAGGATTCCTATCGTCCCCAGGATCATCGCCGCATTCGCCAGTTCTGCGCTCTGGCTCGGGAATAGCGGCAGGATAAAGCGCAGGAAACCATAGGCTCCGGTCTTGAGCATCAGGCCCGCCAGCACCACGCTTCCGGCGGTCGGAGCCTCGGTGTGAGCGTCCGGCAGCCATGTATGCAAACCGACCACGGGGAGCTTGACCGCGAAGCCAAGGAAGAAGCCCAGCATGAGCCAGAAGGCCAGGGACGAGGGCGCGAGGCCCTGCAAGAGTTGCCGGTACTCGAAGCTGTAGACCCCGGTGCTTCGGCCATGAAGGAAGTACAAGCCCAGGATGGCCGCAAACAGCAACAGGCCTCCGCCCTGCGTGAAGAGGAAGAACTTGAACGCCGCCCGCACGCGGCCTTCGTGGCCCCAGACGCCGATGAGAAAATACATCGGCACCAGCATCAGTTCCCAGAAGAAGTAGAACAGGAACAGATCGAGGGCCATGAAGACCCCCATTGTGCCTGCCAAGGTCCACAGGAGCGTCAGGTGAAACGCGGGCACATGCTCCCGGATCTCGGTCCAGGACGAGCCGACCGCCGCGATTCCCAGAAACGCCGTCAAGGTCAAGAGCAGCAGGCTCAGCCCATCCATCGCCAGGTGGAAGCGGATGCCGAGCGGGCCGATCCACGGGTAATCGACCTGCATAAGCCACGGCGGGTCCTCCCACGCGCCCCCACTAGCACCGTAGGACACCCAGACGAAAATCAGTAGCGCCAGATCGAGGCACAGAGAGACCAGGGCTACCCAGCGGCAAGCCTTCACGCTCCACCAGCCGACGACCCAGGCCGCGATTCCTGCGCCTGCCGTGATGATGAGCAGCCATACCATGATCATAGAATCACCACGAGTCCCACTACAATGACCGCACCGCCGGCGACAACGGTCACGTACCATCGGACGCTGCCATTGACGGTCGAGGATAGCAGGCTGTTGATGACCCGCGAGACGAATGCCAGTCCCCGATAGAAAACGTCCACAAAGTCGCCGCGATTGACCCGAGCCAGCACCATGTAGGGGCCGACGAACAGCTTCTGATACAGCCAGTCGAACCCCCAATCGGCGAACCACCACCGGTGGAGCAACAATCCGACCGGCGTAGAAACAATCGAGCGGGCGTATTGCGGCGCACGCTGGTAGAGGAGATACGCGGTCGCGATTCCCGCCAGGGCCGTGGCCACGTAGAGAAGCTGGAGCAGCCACGGACTGCCCGCAGACTCAAAGTCCCGCACCGGTCCCGGCATGGCAGTATGCAGGAAGGAATACAAGCCCTTGGCACCGGAAATGGAATTGATCAGTTCCGGTATCCCGGCGATGGCCCCCAGGAACGCCAAAAAGACGAGTGGCACGACCATCCACCGCAAGAGTCTCCTTTCCGGCACTTCTCGCTCAGGACCGAGAAAGACCACGAACACCAAGCGAAACGTGTACGCCGCCGTCAGAACGGTCCCTATCAAGCCGAGGATCCAAAGGCCGAGTCCGCCTTCGGACAGAAGGACCTGATTGAGAATGAGGTCCTTGCTGTTGAATGTAAGCGTCAACGGCGGCACGGCAGCAAGAGTCAATGCTGCGAAAAGGAAGGCCCAGAACGTAATGGGATACCGATGGCGCAGGCCCCCCATTTGGAAAATGTCGTGTTCCCCGTCGAGCACCTTGATGACCGCGCCCGCCCCAAGGAACAAAGCAGACTTGAAGAAGGCATGGGTGCCAAAGTGGTAGATGGCCGCTGCCCAAGCCCCTACCCCGAGGGCCAGGAACATGTAGCCGATCTGGCTGATCGTAGAATAGGCCAGGATGCGCTTGAGGTCGTACTGCGTCAGGGCGCTGAAGGAAGCCACCAGTTGCGTCACAGCCCCGATGATCGCCGCCGCCAGCAGAACGGCAGGCGCCATCAGAAAGAGCGTGTGCATCCGGGCAATGAGGTAGACGCCGGCAGTCACCATCGTGGCGGCGTGGATCAGGGCACTAACCGGGGTCGGGCCGGCCATGGCGTCAGGCAGCCAAGTCTGCAAAGGAAGCTGGGCGGACTTGGCGATGGCCCCTACCAACAGCAGCGCGGCCGCCGCATTGGGCAGCGTCGATCCCGCCGGATAGGCGGAAATCTCGCCGAGGATGGCCTGAATGTTCAGAGTGCCCAGTGAGGTGAACAGCAGAAAGATGCCGATGGCGAAAGCCGTGTCTCCGATGCGGGTCACGAAGAAAGCCTTCAGGGCGGCCCGGACGTTGTTTGGCTCGGTGTACCAGAAGCCAATCAGCAGGTAGCTGCACAGACCCACGCCCTCCCAACCCAGGTACAGCAGCAGCAAGTTGTCGGCCAGGACCAGGATCAGCATCGAGCCGACAAAAAGGTTCATGTAGGTGAAGAACCGGCTGTACCCCGCATCCTCGGCCATGAAGCCCATGGAATAGACGTGGATCAGGGCACTGACCAGCGCGACGACCACCATCATCGTCACGGAAAGCGCATCGAGGTGCAGAGCCACCGAGGGCGCGAAGTCGCCCACGCGCATCCATTGCCAGAGTGTCTGGGAATACGCGGTGCCGATGGGCGCGGTGACAACATAGTTGATCGTGATCAGGACGGCGATGATCGCCGACAGGCTCACGGAGCCGACCGCAAGGGCCGAGACCGCTTTCCGCGGCAGTTGACCGGCGGTGACGGCCAGGACCGCAAAGCCCGCCAGAGGCAGGATCGGCACCAGCCACAGCAGACTCAGCATCTCACCCCCGCATCTTGTTCATCACATTGACATCGAGGCTGTCGAACTGGTGGTACATCTGAAGCACCAGGCTCAGTCCCACCGCCACTTCGGCCGCCGCCATTGTCAGCACGAAGAAGTACATGACCTGACCGTCGGGCTGCTGCCAGTACGAGCCGGCTACGACAAAGGCGAGACCCGCCGCGTTGAGCATGATCTCGATAGCAAGTAAGACGAAGAGGATATTGCGCCGGACCAGGACCCCCACGAGACCCGTCAGGAAGAGCAGACCGGCAACAATGAATCCCGCTTCCACCGGTACAGTCGCCATCACGACCCTTTCTCCATCGACTTGGGTGCCCAAGTGTGGGAAATCGCGGCAGGGATTCCCTTGACGACTCCCTGACCTAGATGGTACGCGCCCAGCAGGCCGGCCAGCAGGAGCATGGAGGCCAGTTCCACAGCCAGCAAGTAAGGACCGAACAGGGCCGCACCGACTCTCTCGGGCTCCACCACCCGTCCGGCCGTAGTCTCCGCGGGCCGCTGAGTCACAAGACTGTAGATCAACTCGATAAGCAGCAGAAGACTGATGAGTCCCGGACCGATCCACACGTGCGGCTTGAGCCGGGCCTTCTCCCGATCCGCCGACTGAGGCCCGAGGTTCAGCATCATAATGACAAACACGAAGAGCACCATGATCGCCCCGGCGTTGATGATGACGACCAGCGCCGCCACGAACGTCGCCCCAAGGACGAAGAACATCACGCCCGTGGCCAATAGCGAGCAGATGAAGTACAGCAGCGAGTGCACCACGTTGACCCGCGTGATGGTCAGAACAGTCGTCACCACCGCGATCGCGGCCGAAATGTAGAAGACGGTTGTCATAGTCCCCAGTTCCCAGTTGGCAGTTGGCAGCCATCTGTGGACTGACAACTGGGAACTCGCTTTCACGGCAGGAGGGTGCGAACATCCACGGGCGGCAAGTCTTCTTCGCCCTGGCCTTTGTCTTTTCCGCCGATGGCCAGGCCGGCCACTTTGTAGAAGTTGTAGCTATGGTACTTGCCTGGCCCGCTGATCAGGAGGTCTTCCTTCTCGTAGACCATGTTCGGGCGATAGTACTCGGACATCTCGAAGTCAGGCGTGAGCTGGATCGCGTAGGTCGGGCACGCCTCCTCACAGAAGCCGCAGAAGATGCAGCGGGAGAAGTTGATCCGAAACCACTCCGGATACCGGCGGCCGTACTTATCCTGCGTCGCCTGGAGGGCAATGCAGCCGACGGGGCACGCCACGGCACAGAGATAGCAGGCCACGCAGCGCTCGCCGCCGTCCGGGTCGCGCGAGAGAATGATGCGGCCCCGCCAGCGAGGCCGCAACCGAAGCTTCTGCTCGGGATACAGGACGGTGACACGCCGGTGAAACGTGTGCAGCAGGACGCGCCCGACCGTTCGGATCAGACTGAACATGCCGTTTCCTCTCTACGGGAGACGAGCCACGAGAATCGCCCCCGTCACCACGAGGTTCAGCAGGGCCAGCGGGAGGATCAACTTCCAACTGAGGGACATGAGCTGATCGTACCGGGGCCGGGGCAGGGAGGCCCGCAGGGCGATGAAGAGGGCGATGAAGATCCCCGTCTTGATAAAGAACCACACGAGGCCCGGCAGAACGGGCCCCAGCCAGCCACCGAAGAAGAACGTCGTAATCATCGCGGAAATCAGGGTGATCCCGATGTACTCTCCCAGGAAGAACAGACCGAACTTCATCCCCGAATACTCGCTGTGATAGCCGGCTACCAGTTCGTTGTCCGCCTCCGGAAGATCCAGAGGCAATCGGTGCGTCTCGGCCAGCCCTGCAATGAAGAAGATCACGAAGCCGACAAACTGGGGGATGCAGAACCACAGGCCCCTCTGGGCCTCCACGATGTCCGTGATTCGGAAGGAGCCGGCCAACATCACGACACCCATCAACGACAGCCCGACGAAGAGCTCGTAGCTGAGCATCTGGGCGGCGGCCCGCAGCCCACCCAGCAGCGAGTACTTGTTGTCCGACGACCATCCTGCCAGGGCCAGGCTGTAGACCCCGAGGGAGGACATCGCGAGGAACAGGAGCACGCCGATCCCCAAATCGACGACCGTGATCCCCGGGGCAAAGACAATCACCGAAAAGGACAGGAGCGTCGTCACGACGGTGACAGCGGGCGCAATAACAAAGACCGGCTTGTCGGCGAACGTTGGAATCCAGTCTTCTTTCATCAGGATCTTGATGACGTCGGCGAGGACCTGCAACAGTCCGAAAGGTCCCACCCGGTTGGGCCCGTAGCGGTCCTGCCACAGGGCCAACAAGCGACGTTCCAACCAGATCAGCCCCGAGGCGACGGCAAAGATGCCGCCGAGAACGACAAAGACAATCACCAGCGATACGATGGGTCCGTGCATAACGTGCGTCGCTGCTTAGTCAATCACCTCAGGAGCTTCTTCCAAACGGGCCTGCCGTTCCATTGGACTCCCGGTAGCCCCATGGGGACGACGGCCAGGCCGGGGGGAACTGATGGCACAATCTTTACCGGCAGATAATGAGACGTATGGGAGAGAGCTACATCCACCAAGCCGTTTGGACCGACGATCAGTCGCCCGGCATCCTCCGGATTGACGGCGAGGTAAGGCAACGCCGTCAACTCGGCAATCGCCGGAGATAGAACACTAAGCTCTTCCGAGCCGAAGACATGATAGCCCGGGACCACCAGCAGATAGCCGTCGCGTCTCTCGAACACCTCGGGGATCTCCGCAAAGTACTTGCCCGGGGCATCCGTTCGCGGCTCGATCAAGCGCCGGCCCGGATTGCCGCCACGCAGCGGACCCGCCACCTCCTCCTGAAACTTGTTGACCGACTGCACGGAATTCCACTGCGGCGCCCAGAAGCGTGGGATCAAAGGCGAAGGCGGCTGGTTCTGATAGCCTTCCATCGTGAAGGCCAGGGGGGAATCCGGGTCATCCGGAGGCGAAGGCTCATGAACGGTTTCGGCGGCGTGAATCGCCGTGCGGCCGCTGTAGCGGTGCGACTGACGCGGAATCTTCTGGCCCGCGAGGCGAAAGTCCGCCGGAGGCGACACCTGGGCGACCGGCCCAAAGATCGCGGACATCGTCCGCGCGAGATTGCCAGCGATATCGTCAAAAGTCCACCAGGGAGGCGACGAGCGTCGGCCCGCCGCCGTGAGGAGATCGCCGATCCAACGCCAGCTTTCCTGGACAGCGCCGGCCGGCGCAAAGACGGCGAAGAACCGCTGCGCCCGACCCTCGTTGTTCACGAACGTCCCGGTCGATTCGGCAAATGTCCCGGCCGGGAGGACGAAGTTCGCCTTGTCGGTCGTCTTGTTCCGGAGATAGTCGATGGCAATGACATGATGAGCGGCGTGGAGCAGATCATCCGCTTCCGTTACGTCCAGGTACCGGTAGAGATCGTTCTCCAGAACAATGACGGTCGTCGCTCCGCTCGTCTTGAGAGCCTCGAGGGCCGAACCGATATTCCTGCCGCCCATCAACCCCAGTCCCATGCTGTTGCACCAAGGCATCGCGAAGCAGATCCGCGTCTTCCCGTTCTTTCGGTGCAGGGCGTAGGCGACATTGGCGGCGGCTTGAACGACCGAATTGGTTCCACAATGGACCCCTGCCACCACCAAGGGGCTGCGGGAGTTCAGCAACTGCCCCGCGATTTCCCGCGCGAGGGAGGCGACCGGCGCAGACAGGCCGGGGACGGATGGCGCGTTGACATCCAGGAGGTTCGCCACAGCAAAGCCCAAACTAGCGATATCCTGGGGTGCGGCACGATACACCTGCGTCGCCATCGCATCCAGATCGGTCCCGTGTGTCGTCGCGACAAACAGAGGCCCTTTCTCGGTCTGGATCGCTTGCCGGACGGCCGCGTCATTCCACGGTTCGATGTTGAGTTCCTGAGCGGTCATGCTGGGCTTGCGCAGGGTGGACTGTCGCAGGGCCAGCTCGAGCACCGGCGCCACGTTGGGGACATCTTCCCCCAGCACCAGAACGCCATCCGAGAGAGCCACCTCGCGCAAGGAGGCTGACGGAACAGGTCCCTTACGGAGAATATCGATGGCGGACGAGAGCAGTTGAGCCTCGGCGTCGCAGATTCCCAAGTAGAAATTCTCCGGCCCCACGAGGTAGCGCAAGGCGAAATTTGATTCCAGAGAGGCTCGCGCCGAGCCTATTCCAAGGACGCGCTCGCTGCCTTGGATCAACCGACCGACCTGGGCCAAGAGCGCCTCCTTCGAGACCGGCGCGAACCGCCCGTCCCCCTCGCGTGCCAGCGGCTGCCGAATCCGCCGCGGACTGTTCACGAATTCATAGCCGTATCGGCCGCGATCGCAGAGCCAATAGCTGTTGACGTCGCCATGGTAGCGGTTCCGGATGCGGCGCAACGTCCCGTAGCGCTCGCCGGGGATCGTATTGCACCCGAGAGCACAATGCACGCAGAGGGAAGGGGCCGTCTGCAGATCCCATTTGCGCACGTAGTGCTGTGACAGGGTCTTGTCATCGAAGACGCCTGTCGGGCAGATCTCGACCAGGTTGCCACTGAACTTGCACTGCAGAACGCCGTCCTCGTGACGGCCGAAGTAGACGGAGTCGTGCCAACCCAGTACATGAAAGTCGCGGCCCCCCGCGTAGCCGCGATAGAAACGAACGCACCGGTAGCACTGGATGCACCGGTTCATCTCATGCGTGAGGAACGGGCCAAGGTATTGATTGCGGTACGTGCGTTTCTTGAAGCGCGTGCGGCGATAGACGTGGCCGCACATCTCGGTCATGTCTTGCAGGTGACATTCTCCCCCTTCGTCGCACACGGGACAATCGTGCGGATGATTGAGCATAAGCCACTCGATGGCCAAGCGGCGAAATCGGACAGCGTCCGGGTCCTCGATCGAAATCCGCGTTCCCTCCTTGGCCAGCGTCATGCAGCTCATGACGATCTTGCCCTTGGTGTCGTTTTCGTCCTTGAACAGCTTCACCGCGCACTGGCGGCACGCCCCCACGGAGTGCATGGCCGGATGCCAGCAGAAATAGGGGATGTCGAACCCCAGGGACAGACAGGCGTGCAGCAGATTCAGCCCCTCGGGCACTTCGTAGGGCTCGCCCTCTAGATAGATCGTGGGCCTGCTGTGATTTTCCATCTAAGATTTACGATTTAAGATTTCGCAAATAGAAAATAGCAAATAGTCAATGCCGATAGGAGCACCGATGCTCCTGGATATGTTTCTCGAAGTCTTCCCGAAAGTACTTGAGGGCACTTCCCAGGGGCATCACCGCCCCGGGGGCGAGAGCGCAGAAAGTGTGGCCCAACTGGAGCCCCCAGGTGTGCTCCTGCAGGATTCCCAGGTCGTCCGGGACGCCGTCTCCGCGCTCGATGGCCTTGAGCGTGTTTCTCACCCAGGGCAGACCCTCGCGGCAGGGTGTGCACCAGCCGCAGGATTCCCGCGCAAAGAACTGCTCCAGGTTGAGGAGCATTCCCACCGGACAGGTCTTGTCGTCGAGCACAATGATGGTGCCGGTGCCCAGACGGCTGCCGGTCTTATCCATGGAGGCGAAATCCATCTTGGCATCGAAGTGCTCTTCCAGCAGAAAACTGGTCGAGGCCCCGCCCGGCAGAAGCCCCCGGAATCGGTACCCGTTGCTCATGCCCCCGGCACACTCGTGAAAAATCTCGCCCAGCGTGGTCCCCATCGGCAGTTCCCAGATTCCGGTTCGCTTCACTCTTCCACTGATGCCGTAGAGCTTCGTGCCTCCCTCGTCCGTGTGGCTCAGAGCTTTGAAGGCCGCCGCACCGTGGGTGACAATGTAGGGAACGTTGGCAACCGTCTCCACGTTATTGACCACCGTCGGTTTCCCCCAGAGACCGACGGTGACCGCATGGGGTGGCTTGGTGCGCGGGATGGGCCGCTTGCCTTCGAGCGCGTTGAGCAGACCGTCCTCCTCGCCGCACATATACCGGCCCGCGCTGGTATGCAGATACATCTCCAGACTGTAGGAAGTGCCGAGGATGTTCTTGCCGAGGTATCCTTTCTCGTACGCCTGGGCCATGGCCTTCGTGAGCCTCTGCGCGGATAGCTTGTACGCCCAGCGCAGAAAGAGGTAGGCCACGTCCGCCTCGATGGCGTAGGAGGCGATGATCGTGCTTTCCACCACCAGGTTGGGGTCTCCCTCCATGAGCAACCGGTCTTTGAACGTGCCCGGCTCCATCTCATCCGCATTGACGGCGTAGAACTTGGGACGCCGGGCCTCCGCGCCCATCGGCACGAAGCTCCACTTCTTGCCGGCGGGAAAGCCCGCGCCGCCCCGCCCGCGCAGGTCGGCATCGTTGACCATCTGCTGGATCTGCGTAGGGGCCATCTGCAGGGCCTTGCGCAGCGCCTGATAGCCGCCCGCTCGCTCGTATTCGGCAATGTCCATCGGCTCGCGGTTGGGCCGGATGTTTTGCGTGAGAGGTTTGTCCATGAGACTACCGGTACTTGTCCAAAACCTCGTCTACTTTCGTGGGACTCAGTTCGACGTAAAGCTGCTCGTCGACGATCATCACCGGCGCCTGGTCACAGGCTCCCAGACAGGCGCCCGGCAGCAGGGTGAAGCGTCCATCTCTCGTCGTTTGGCCCACTCCGATACCCAGCCGGTGTTGCAGGTGCTCCCGGATTTGCCGGTAGCCCAGGGCCCAGCAGACGATGCTGTCGCACAGAACGATGATGTGTCGGCCCACGGGCTTGCGGAAGATGAAGTTGTAGCAGGTCGCGACGGCATCGAGCTCCTCGCTGCTCAGTTCCAGGTATCGCGCCACGTCCTTGAGGCTCTCATCCGAGATCCAGCCGCGGCGCTTCTGCACGACTTTCAGCGCTTCCGGACCGGCGGCCCGTTTCGTGCGGTACTTGACCAACTCTTCGTCGATCTCCCTCTTCTCGTCATCCGTCAACATCAAGTCCCCTTGGGATTTACTATTTAAGATTTACTATTTAAGAATTCCAAAATCTTCAATCTGAAATTGTAAATCTGAAATAGTCAATGTCTCACCGGTCCACATCCCCCATGACGAAATCGAGGCTCCCGAGGATGGCAATGAGATCGGACACCATGAGACCCCGCGCCAGCAACGGCACCGTCTGGATGTGCGGAAACGACGGCGTTCGAATCCGGGTGCGATAGGACCTCGTATCGCCGTCGCTGACCAGGTAGTAGCCGTTGTTGCCCTTGGTGGCCTCGATCCCGAAGAACGCCTCTCCGGCGGGAATGGCCGGCCCCCAACTGACGTTGAGGAAATGGTCGATCAGGGTCTCGATGTCGTACATCGTCCTTTCTTTCCGCGGCGGGGTGGTCAGCGGATGCGACGACTTGTAAGGGCCCGACGGCATGTGATCCACACACTGTTGAATGATCCGCAAGCTCTGGCGCATCTCCTCGACCCTGACGGCCGCCCGGTCGTAACAGTCCCCGTGCTGACCCGTCGGGATATCGAACTCGAATTGGTCGTAGCCCGAGTAGGGCGTCTTTTTGCGAAAATCCCACTCCCAACCGCAGGCGCGGAGGTTCGGCCCGGTCACCCCCCAATCGATGGCCTCGTCAAGGGTGTAGACACCGATGCCCTTCGTCCGGGCCTGAAAGATGCGGTTCTTCAGCACCAGGGCGTCGTACTCCCGCAGACGCGCGGGCAGGTATTTGAGGAAGTCTCTCACCAGGCGATCCCACCCCTCGGGCAGATCCTGGGCGACCCCGCCGATCCGGAACCAGTTCGGGTGCATGCGGGCCCCGCAGACTGCCTCCACAATCTCCAGCACGTGCTCACGATCGGTGAACATGTAGAAGACGGGCGACAGGGCGCCCAGATCCTGGGCAAAGGTCCCGTAGAAGACCAGGTGCGAGTAGATGCGAAACAGCTCCGACAGCATGACCCGGATGACCTTCGCCCGGTCCGGCACGTCGATCCCTGCCAGCGTCTCTACCGACAACACATATGCTAAGTTGTTCACCACGCCGCCCAAGTAATCGACACGATCCGTGTACGGGATGTAGGTATGCCAGGATTGCCGCTCTCCCATCTTTTCGGCGCCACGATGGTGATAGCCGATGTCCGGCACCACGTTCACGATTTCCTCGCCGTCCAATTGGACGACCAGCCTCAAGACACCGTGCGTGCTGGGGTGCTGCGGCCCAAAGTTGAGGAACATCAAGTCGGTGTGGCCTGCGTGCTCGGAAAGCCCCCAGTCTTCCGGATGAAATTCGAGTTGCTTCTCATACTCGACGTATTGGTCTTCCGTCATCTCGAAGGACGGCAGATCCGTCGCACGGGCGGGGTGGTCCTTGCGGAGCGGATGGCCCTTCCACCACGGCGGCATGAGGATGCGACTCAAATGAGGGTGCCCCTCGACGTGAATACCGAACATGTCCCACAGCTCGCGCTCGTACCAGTCGGCCGCGGGCCAAAGATCGGTGACTGTGCGAAGGGATGGGGACTGGCCTTGGAGAGCAACCTTGATCCGGACGTACTCATTGCGGTCAAACGACAGAAGCTGGTAAACGACCGTGAAGTCGCTGTCGGGCTGACCGGGACGATTCCGGCGCGTTCGCTCGTCGATGGCCGTCAGATCGTACAGCATCCGGTAAGGCGAGCTGGCGTCGCACTTCAGATAGCGCAGAATCTCCCCCACCCGATCCGCCCCGACCCAGAACGTCGGCACCGCGTCCCGGGTGGTCTGCTCAAGGACCCCCTCGGCCCCGAATCGCTTTTGCAGTTCTTCTGCTACGCTGGAAGAAGAGTCCATGAAATGTCCGTCCACCAGCCGCCTCAAACCGTATCGGGAGAACGCAGGAACGTTTCCTTTTGGCGCAGCGGACGCTTGAGGTCCCTCTCGCTGGGCATCGGCGACCGGAGGACCCCCTGCGGCCCCACGACCCAACTCAACGGCCGCCTCTCGGTCCCAATCGCCTGCTGCAACAGGAGCAGTCCCTCCATGAACGTGTCCGGTCGCGGCGGGCAGCCCTGCACGTAGACGTCCACGCCCAGGAACTGGTCCACCCCCTGAACCACGCTGTAGATGTCATACATGCCACCCGAGTTGGCGCACGATCCCATGGACATGACCCAGCGCGGCTCCATCATCTGCTCATAGAGGCGCTGAATGGCCGGCGCCATTTTGATGAACACCGTGCCGGCGATCACCATCAGGTCCGCCTCGCGCGGCGTGGCGCGAATCACCTCGGAGCCGTAACGCGCGATGTCGTACCTGCTCGTCAGGCTCGTCGCCATCTCCACATAACAGCAAGACAGACCGAAGTTGAAGGGCCAGAGCGAGTTTTTGCGACCCCAGGCCACCAACTCCTGGAGCCGGCCGAAAATGATGCCGCGCCCCACCGCCTGATCGAGGGAATCGCCGGCCGGAGGGCTGCCGGAGGACGGTGCCGTCAGTATTCCTGCGTTCGGCATTTCCCGTCTTCTGTCCTCCGCCCTCCGTCCTCTGTCCTCTCTCATCGATCCTCCCTCTTGCGGCGTGCCACGGTCCCCCAGTCCAGGGCGCCGAGTCGCCAGAGATATACCAACGCCGTCAGCAGAATCCCGATGAAAATCAACACCTCGACGTAGCCGGTCCACCCCAGATCCCGCCAGGCAATCGCCCAGGCAAAAATGTAGATCGACTCGACGTCAAAGACGACGAAGAACATCGCCACGAGATAGAAGCTCACCGAGAAGCGCAGCCGGGCCGAGCCGGTCAGAGGATTGCCCGATTCGTACGGCCGGGCCGTGGTCCGCTCGCGATGATGCTGGCCGAGTAGGTGGGAGACCACGATCACCGCCGCCACCAGGATCACGACGGCGATCGCGTAGACTACCAACGGCCAAAGTGGAGGATCCATAGCCTTGCTGATTGATGGGAGAAGATTGATGATTGCAGAGGAAGTCGGGACTCCTCTGCGATCATCCTTTCTTTCTAACTACTGCTGGCCGAAACGCACGACGACAAACCGGGAGCCTTCCCCCCGTCGGATGAGCAGGAGAGCCTCTCCGTTCTTTCGTGCCGCCCGGACTGCCGCGGCAAACCGCTCCACCGATGGCACCGGCTGGCGGTTCACGCTGACGATCAGATCGCCCGGCTGGATTCCGGCGGTGTCGGCCGGTCCTTCCGGAGTAACAGCGGTGACAATCACGCCTTGTCCCGGCTGATAGCCAAACCGCTGGGCGAGGCTGCGGGTCAGGTTCTGGACTTCCAGGCCCAGGCTTTGCCTCGTCTCTTGGGGGGTCCGCTGCGGCGGTGGCTGCGGTTGTCTGGTTTGTCCCAGTTGCGCAGGGCGCTCGCCGAGGGTCACTGTCCGCTCGGAGGTCTGGCCGTTGCGCCAGAGGAGCAGTTGGACCTGGGTCCCGGGCCGCAGCGCGGCAATGGCATTGCGAAAGTCAGTGTAGGATTCGATCGGATTGCCGTTCATCTCCAGGATAACGTCCCACGGCTGCAACCCTGCTTGTTCGGCCGGCGAGCCTCGTTCCACTTGGGCGATGATAGCCCCCTGCGTGCGTTGCAGCCCCAGAGTTCGCGCGATCTCCGGCGTCACATCCTCGCCCAGGAAACCCAGGTAGCCACGCACGACTCGGCCGGTCCGGCGCAGTTGGTCCGCGATGGTGCGGGCCATGTTGATGGGAATGGCGAAACCGATGCCCATATAGCCGCCGCTCTCGCTGACAATGGCCGTGTTGATGCCGATGGCCCGGCCGTTGAGATCGACCAAGGGGCCGCCGGAATTGCCTGGATTGATAGCGGCATCGGTCTGGATGAAGTTCTCATAGGCGGCGATCCCGATGTTGCTGCGCCCCACCGCACTGATGACGCCTACCGTGACGGTGCTGCTCAGGCCGAACGGATTGCCGATGGCCATGACCATATCCCCGACTTCCAGCCGGTCGGAATCCCCCAAGGGCAGAACGGGGAAGTCGTTGCCCTCGATTTTGATGAGGGCCACTTCCGTACCCGGGTCTGAGCCGATCACTTTGGCATTCGTGAACGTGCGGCCGTCCTGCAGAGTGACCGTCATCCGATCGATGTTGCCGACGACGTGGTTGTTCGTGAGGATATAGCCATCGCGGCTGATGATGAACCCGGAGCCTTGGCCGTGTTCCAGGTACCTCTGAGAACGTGTCTGGGGCAGCGCCCCGCCAAAGAACCTGCGAAGGAAATCCTCCGGGCCGCCGGCATCATTAGAATCACCGAGTCCGGGGCGGGCCGTCACGATCTTCTCGATCTTGATGGAGACCACCGCCGGCGTGGTCGCTTTGGCGGTGGCCGCGAAGGCCTCGGACAATTCCCGCGCCACTTGGGGCGGGGAAATCGCCGTCTGCGCGAAAGCGGGAGCCGCCCAGCCCATAATCATGGCGCTCAGCAAAACTGCCAGCGCCGTGCCCCTTGGGGGCCGAGTACTTCTTACCAATCGAGTCATAGTACACACTCCTTTGTAACCGATGATTGATGATTTACGACGGAACCTCGCCAACTGGAGGTTTCGCCCGGATTGTTCCAGGGCATCGGCCTTGGCACTGCACTCAAGCGTGCGGCGGATCGACACCGGCGGGCCGAAGCCCCTGCCAGCCGTGCTCCGAGAGAGCACGCCCCCCGAAACAGGGCCGCCGTCTTGAGACCCACGATGGTAAGGTATTCCTGCTCGGTCAGCATGAAGTCGCCGGCGTGCGCGGTCTGGCGGATTGCTTCACGAAGTAGGCAACGGCCCACAGTTCCTGCTCGTCCTGCGTGACGCCAAAGGACGGCATGCCGGTGTCGCCGACGCCGTGGGCAGCAGGATAGTCTCCTCTTGAATTGATGATTGATGATCGATTATTCAAGAAGAAGTCCGCGCTTTTTTGAATCGTCCATAGTCAATCCCCCCGCAGGGATCGCACATAATGAATGATATACCAGGGTGCATTCGGATCGACCACGTAGCCCAGCACGGGAGTGTGGCCGATGCCGGTCAACATGCCCTGGTAGAGTGCGCCGTCGGCAAGGGCCTGGACCGTCGGTGTGGTTAAGTCTGTCGGCGTCGGTATGTAGCTGCGGCCGACAGGTCCATCGCCGCAGCCGGCTGGGCCGTGACAGAATTGGCAGTAGTCGCGGTAATAGGCTTGGCCGATCCGGCGCGTCGCCTCCGTGTCCGCCACCGGATTGCGCGTGGACTCCAGATTGGGCGTCTGGGTCCAAGCCACCGGCGTCGTGCCCTCCGGCAGCGCCGGCCATAGCGTCTGGTAGGGCAGAATCTTCGGCTGGACACGCATGTGCGGACCGGAGAACATCAAGTACAGCACAGCCCCACCGGCCGCCAAGACGAGCACCAGCGGGATGATGATCTTCACCGGCCCTAGCTTCGACGGTCCACCGAGCCCGGCCAACCTGGGCCCAACGGTCGCCCACACGGCCGTTCGCAGCAGGTACACGGCCGATAGGGCGCCGGCAAGATAGGCACCGATGCGGATTCCTCTCATCCATCCCCCAACGTGCGATCTGTCTGCTCGGACGACCGCGGGATGCGAATGCCCTCGGCGGGCAGGTCAATTTGGGGTGGCACCGGCGCGACCCCGGGCGGGGGCAGAGTCGCATAAGGCGAAATCCCCGGCGTGTCCGGCAAGACATCGAAATCCCACTGGCGCACCACCTCCGGTATCGCCATGTGCGTCACCATCCCCCAGGTCCCCGTCAGGATGGCCAGAAGGAGGATCGCCAACCACGACCGGACTCGTCCGATTGGTTTGTACTCTTCGTATTGATGTGTGATCATCAGTAGTTCGGCGGATGCATCGACTTCCACGTGATATCGATGATGCTGTACACAAAGGTCCAAACGTACACCAGGATCAGGATCAGAGGCATATAGCTCCAGACCTCTTTCCAGGAGAACGGCCCGGGCGCTTCGTCCAACTGGTAGCGCTCCGGATTCCGGGGCCGTTTCATGGGCAGATACGACAGGAAGAAGGACAAGACCAATACGAGGCCTGTGCCCACGGTCAGAATCAATTGGCGGTCTTGTAAGACATAGAGCTTGAACATAGTATTGAGAATGGATTATTGATGCTCGATAAAGGATGATTGCAGAAGGGCCAGGATTTCCTCTTCCTCAATAATCAATCATCCATCGTCAATTATCATTCCTTTGGTTTGCCCGGTTCTTCGCCCAACTCCTGAGGAGTCTTATAGGGGTTGACCCACCGGTTCTCGTAGGAGGCCTCGATCCCCTTCGGCTCCATCCCGGCATCCGTGTAGCCGACGAAGCTCACAGCCACGTAGTTGGAGAGGTCCCAGATCTTCTCGGATTCGAGCATCCTTTTGAAATACGGCATGGCCGTGCCGGTGATGCCGTTCATGATCTGGTAATAGAAAATGCCGCCAATGTACCTGCCTTGGGCGAGGTTCCGCCGCAGAGTAGTGAAATTTAGCGGCGGCGGGTCCAAGTACGGAGCCGCCGGACCCTCTCCGTCCCCGATGGGGCCGTGGCAACCGATGCAGAACTCCTGGTACATTTTGTGACCGCGCAGGACTCCCTCCGGGGAAGCTGGGTAAGGATTGGGCATGTTCCGCCAGACGTCGGGGACGTGCCCGTGCAGCCATTCGACGTTCTTGTCCACCCCGGCCCGATAGGCGGCTGTCGCCTCTGACTTCCAGTAGTTCTGTCGGCTCACGCGGTAGTCCGCGCCCTTGAGGCCCTCCGACTGCATGTAGGCCACCAGCTTGGCGATCTTCTCGGGGCCCAGGAATTCCCAGCTTGGCATGACCGAAATCGGACTGGTGTAGCGCGGGTTCGTGAAGTGCGCAATGTGCCAATCATCCGGATGCTCTCCTCCCTCCTCGGAGAGATCGGGGCCGGTCCGCTCCGTGCCCAGGATTGCCGGTTGACGATCCACATAGTCCCCCGCTTCCGCGATGCGCTGCGCGCCGTGGCCCCAGTCGGTGACCCGAATGAACTGGGAATGACAGTAGCTGCAGCCATTCCTTACGTAGAGGAGATTGCCCTCCTGCTCTTCGTCGGTCAACGGCCTCCAGATTTCCGACGGCAGCGGGTGAAACGATAGCGCGGGAATGATGGTCATGATGGAAACCGAGGCCCAGAAGACCAGGAAGCCCCCGATGACCAGCAGTGCCGGGGTCATTTTCACGTGAAGTAGTCCTCCTGCTCCAACTCAGGATCGAACGGGACTCCGCGGCGGAGAGTCATCCAAAGGTTGTACAGGCCGACCACAGCGCCGCTGATGATCGACAGCCCCAACACCAGCCGCAGGATCATATAGGGGTGAATCTCCGGCAGCACGCGAACCACGACCTCGCCGTTGTACCAAGCCTGGCCTTGAATGAGTCCGGCGATCGTCAAGACGACAAAGAAGCCAATCAGACCAAAGGTGACGAGCCAGAACTGGGCGAAGACCAGCTTGCCGGAATACACCCTCCGTCGCGTCAACTGCGGCAGAACGAGCCACAGACCGCCTAACGCGATGTAGCCGCTGAATCCCAGCACAGCGATGTGGGAATGCCCGATGGTCCAATTGTTGAAATGCGTCACTTTCTGCAGAGCCGGTATTGACTGTAGCGGCCCCTGGATACAGGTCAGGAGGTACCAAATCGTCCCGGCCAGGACGAACCGGCCCGCCGGATGCCGCAGCAGCGCCCCACCCCGGCCCCGGGCGGTCAGCCACAGATTGGCCAACACGGTGAAGACCGGGATCATCATCGCCAGGGAGTCGACGACCGAGACGGCTTTGAGCCCGTTGGGAATCGGCGCTTGCAGAATGTGATGTGCCCCGATGTGCGAGTAGAATACGACCAAGGTCCAGAACCCGATCAGCGAAAGCGTGTAGGAATAGATGGGGGTGCTGGTAACGTACGGAATCACGTAAAAGGCGGTGCCGACGGATAGTGGTGTCAAGATCAGGCCCACCAGATTGTGGCCGTAGAACCACAGGAGGATCGAATCCAGCAGGCCGGTTTCCGCTCCGGTCGAGGGATGCCACATCACGTTGCCGATGGGATACGACCCGGCCGTCCAGAGGAACGTGCCGACGAAGTACCACACGGAGATATAGAGCGTGTCGATCTTGCGGTGCAGGATGGTCATGATTGCGTTAAGCAACATCGTGAGGACGGCCAGCACAATCGCAAGATCCATGGTCCAGATATACTCTGCGTACTCGCGGCCCTGACTATACGCCAAGGAAAAGCCGACCGGCCCGCTCAAGACGGCGAGATTCCACAGGACGAAGCTGATCCAGCCCAGAGGCTCCGACCACAGCTTCGTGCGCAGCAAGGCGGGAACATAATAGGTGCCGCAGCCGATCAGCGTACCGGAGATGAAGCCGTAGATTACCGTGTTGACGTGGATCGGACGCGTCCGCCCAAAGACCAGCCAGGGGATATTGTTGAAGAATTCCGGCGCCATCAGGTGGATCGCGGAGAACAGGCCGTAAAAGGTCCCGATGACGAACCATACGGCCCCCCCGACAAGGAAGGCCAAAGCGGCACTATTCGGATGACGGAAGTAGTCTAAGCTCATAGTATCAAGTTGGAACTGGACTTTTGCAAAATGCACATTGGGCCTATATTCTTCAAGGAAATCTCATTCTTCGATTTCCTTGAAGAACTGACGCAAGTTGTTATCTGTTCGATAGTTGCCGTTTGGGAAGGAGAAATCGAGAAACGAGATTTCTCCTTCCCAAAGTAGGCCCAATGTGCATTTTGCAAAAGTCCAGTTGGAAGTGTGAAGTCGGAAGTCCGAAGTATGTCATTGCGAGCGGAGCGAAGCAATCTCCCATCCCACGAATTGAGATTGCTTCGTCGCTGCGCTTCTCGCAATGACATTCTCTGCACTTCCCACTTCAAACTGGAAACTTCACACTCTTAATAATGACACGCAAAGCAGTCCCGCGTGGCGCTATTCTCCCGATGGCACTGGATGCAGAAGCCCATCGTGAACTTGGGGGCCAGGACGATCCGATCCATGCCTTTGACATCGCCATGGCATTTTCCGCAATCGATACCGGAGGCCAGGTGCATACTGTGATCGAAATGGGCGAGGTCCGGGAGATTGGTGACCCGGACCCATATGATGGGCCGCTGCTGCTCGTAGTGCCGGCGGACCTTTTCGATCTCGGGATAATGAATGATGATCCGGCTGTGACACAGCATGCACGTTTCCACGGGCGGGACTCCCGCCACGGGCGTCTTCAGGGCACCCGGATGACATAGGAAACAGCCGATCTCCTTCTGTCCGGCGTGGACACGATGGCTGAACGAGATAGGCTGTTTGGCTCCGAGATCCCACGGATAGAACGCGGCAACGGCCACGGCCGCGACGCTGATGACCGCCACACAGGCGGCCAAGATCCATTGGGCCTTCGGCTTGTAGCGCTGGTCCTTCATGGAGACTCAATCCGCCGGCGAACCCAGGAGAGGAACAACAGATATCCGGCCAGCAAGCCCGCGACGCCCGTGATCTCCGCAGGGGTGAAGGCCAGCGGCTGGTACAGGCTCGGCATGACCAGCCACCAGCGTTCGAGCCACATCGCGATCAGGACCAGGGCGGCCACCACGGCAACATACGGACGGCTCCGCTTGCCGCGAAGCGGCAGAAACAGCACCAGCGGTCCTAGATAGAAAACGACCAGCAGGACAATGCTGACAGCGGGCCAGTTTGTCACCCAGTTGAGCCGGGGTACCAGCGCGCGAGTCTCCTTCGGCATGTTCTCGTACCAGATGGGCAACAGTTGCGAGTACATCATGTACGTGGTCAGCAGGCAGAAGGTAATCATCAGCTTCGCCTGGTCGTCCCGTTGATCGGGCGTCGCCTTCGGATCGGCCGCCGCGGTCGTGAACGCCCACGCCGCCGCCGCGATGTACATGCCGGAGATGAAAAAATAGATCCCGAATATCAGGCTGTACCACTGCGGGTCCAGGCCCATCGCCAGGTCGAAGCCGAGAAGAGAGTAGACAATCGCGTAGACGAAGATCAGCCAGCCGGCCAGTTTCCTGGGCTGCTCGCCCCGGCGCATCGCGCGGACAAACCAGAGGGCCAAGCCGCTGAAAATCAGCAGACCGACGATGTCCCGCGTGAAGAGGAAGGGGGCATTGAGCCACCAGGAGTTCGACACGTTTTGGTGCAGCCAAGGTGCCCAGGCCGGGGCGCCGACCGCCAGCACAATGAGAATCACGAGGCATACGGGCAGCAGGAACACGCCGGGAAGGGCCGTGCCTTGCGTCGAGCCCATCCACTGACCCCGGGAGGCCACCACAACGGCCGGCCAGACCACGAGGCCGCCGCCCAGGCAGCTTAGAAAAAGAAAATCCGTCAACAGGATGCCCCAGGCCCGTTGCCGATCGCCCCAAATGGCCACGGCGATCCATCCCAGCACCGCCAGGATCAGAATCGCGGCAAGGGCAAGCCGGGGGAAGTGGGACCTATGAGACCGATCGGACCAATAGGACTGTTTCAGGTCCCGGTCCGTCTCATAGGTCTTATCTGTCCCGTTGGTCCTATGGGCTAGGCTCTCGTCACTGGACGACATACGTTCGTTCCGGGCTCGTGGACTCCAGGATTTGACGTGTCACTTCGACGTGATCGGCCGGTGCGGCGACGAACAGCCCAAACCGGTCCTGGCTGAACTGCCAGTCATAGCCCGGCGGCGTTTTCCAGCGTGGCAGGCGCGTATGCACGAGCAAGCCGATCAGATTGGCGAGAGCGCCCAAGAGGATCAGTCCCTCGAAACCGGCGATGCAGTAGATCGTGATGGAGATCGGGTGTTTGCCGCCGACAATCAGACCCTGGACCAGGGCCGTGCCGATGGCCAGTCCGAAACCACCCGCCACGCCACCAAGCGCTCCCACGAGCGTCCACACCCGCACCGGGCTCTTGCTCCGGCCGAGCAGTGGCACCAGCGAATCGATCCGCACCGGCGTATAGGTGTCCAGGCCGTGAGGGGCGAGGTCCCGCATCTTCTCGACGGCGTCCAGAAACTCGGTCGGCTCGCGGTAAACACCGACCGCCCCCGTCCGCATCTCAGAGGACGGAAGACGGATGACAGAGGACGGACGGGTCCGGCCTTTTGTCCTCGGTCTTCCGTCTTCTGTCTTCCGCCTCTCCCGCTCTTCCTCGCGATCCAGCTTGATGTCGCTGATCGGTGCCGCCGGAAAGTATTTGGCCAGCAGAATGAAACCCAGGAACAGGAGGCAAATAGAGCCGTTGAGAATGACGATCTCGACCCACCTCGGGAAGTACCAGCCCCAGTTGTGGGGAAGGAAATCGTGCGCCGTCGACGTAATCACGATCCAGAGTCGCTCCGACCACATCCCGATATTGACGCAGATGGAGATAATGAACAGCAGCGTCAAGCTGGTGCGCACCCGCTTGAAGACGAACAGCAACGGCAGCAGGACGTTGCCGATGACAATCACTGGATAGAAACCCCAAAGCGGCCCGGAGAGCCGCCACTCGGCGAACTGCCGCTCGAACAGGTCGCCGGAGTACCAGGCCATGAACAGTTCGATCAGATAGGAGTAGCCGATAATCAGGGTCGTGACGATCATCAGTAAAGCCACGTCGTTGAAGTGCTTGGGCTGGATGATGTTCTCCAGGTGCAGCAGCTTGCGCATGGGGATCAGGAGCGTCAGCACCATCGCCAGTCCGGAATGGATGGCGCCGGCGACGAAGTACGGCGCAAAGAGCGTCGAATGCCAGCCCGGCAGGATGGACGTGGCGAAGTCCCAGGAGACGACCGAGTGCACGGAAACCACCAGGGGCGTGGCCAACGCGGCGAAGAACAGGTAGGACCGGCCATAGTGCCGCCACTGATCGGCCCGGCCGTGCCACCCCAGCGCCAGCCAATGGTAGAACTGCTGGCGCGGCTTTTGCTCGCCCGTGTGCTGCAGGTGATCGCGGGCCGCCGCGATGTCCGGCACCAGACCCACGTAGAAGAAAACCACGCTGACGGTGAAATAGGTGGAGATCGCCAGCAGGTCGCAGACCAGCGGACTTTGGAAGTTGGGCCAGATCTGCCGCTGGGACGGATAAGGAATGATGTAGTAGAAGACCCAGAACCTACCCAAGTGGATCAGCGGGAACATGCCGGCGACCGCGATGGCGATCACGGTCATGGCCTCGGCGGACCGGGAGATCGCCGTGCGCCACTTCGAGCGTACCAACAGCAGGATGGCGGAGATCAGCGTTCCCGAATGGGCGATTCCGATCCAGAAGACGAAGCTGCCAATGTACACCCCCCATCCCACGGGAAACGAGATGCCGGCCACGCCCATGCCCGTCCGAATCTGATAGACCCAGGCCCCCAGCAGACCGAGGATCCCCAACCCCAGCAGCGCCACAGCGCCCTTGTAGGTCCAACTGGGGGACCGCAACGCCTGGTAGACTTCCTGATCGACTTGTTGGTAGTCCGCCATACGCCTTACGTGATTTCGGACCTTTGCGGCTTGATGCGCTTGAGGTAGATGACCGCCGGCTTGGTGTTGAGCTCTTTCAGGAGTTGATAGCGCCGCGGGTGCTCGAAGAGCTTGCTCACTGCCGAGCCTTCCTGCATCAGGTCGCCGAAGACAAACGCCCTGGTGGGACATGACTGCACGCAGGCAGGCTGAACCTCTCCCTCCCGCAAGGGCCGGCCCTCGACTTTCGCCTGGCGCTCGTGATAGTGGATCCTCTGAACGCAGAACGTACACTTTTCCATGACGCCGCGACAACGGGCCATGACATCGGGATTCAACTGCAGGTGCAGCGGCTCGCGCCAGATAGGATCGAACCAGTTGAACCGCCGGACCTTGTACGGGCAGTTGTTCGAGCAATAGCGGGTGCCGATGCACCGGTTGTAGATCTGGGCGTTGAGCCCCTGCTCGTTGTGGACCGCCGCGAACACCGGGCATACCGGCTCGCACGGAGCCGCGTCACAGTGCTGGCACGGCAGCGGCAGGAAGCCCACGCGCAGCGGCTCCTCTGGATGCCGGTACGGCGGCACGCGCAGCCAGGCCATTTCCCGGGTTCGGCCCAACCCCAGCGGGCCTGGTCCTACCACCGGGACGTTGTTCTCCGCATAGCACGCGACTTCACAGGCCCCGCAACCGATGCAGCGGTCCAAGTCAACGACCATCGCCCATCGATGCTCCGGATACTCATGGGGCGTGTACAGGTCGCGACGCGGATCATATCCGCGCGGCCCCGGCCAGATGATCTCCTCGATGTGGTTTTTGGTCATGGAGCGGAGGTCTTCCGGCGTGGTCCACTGCACAATTCCTCGTCCGTGCTGTTCCTGGGTGGCCGAGAGATAAGTCAGTGGCATTCGCTCGCCCGTCTTACGGAGCTTGATGGTGCCGAACAGAGAATCCGCAGCAGGCCGCGTCCGCAGAACGAACGCGTTGACGCCGCGGCCGTTCGCGGTTTCGCCCAGGTCCGTGTGCCCCTGGCCAAAGGCCAAGGCAACCACGTTGTCGGCCACTTCATTCGTGATGCGGGCGGGAGCCGTCACGCGGCCCGACTCATTGGAGACCTCCACCGCCTCGCCTTCGACGATCTTCAGCCGCTGTGCGGTGGCCGGTGAGATATCGACCCAGCTTCCCCACGTGAGAGTGCTCATCCGCTCCGGGACCTCCTGCATCCAGCCCCGGTTCGCCAGACGCCCGTCAAACAGCTTGATCGAGGGCCAAAGCCACAAGTGCATTGGTTCGGGCGAGGCTTCTTCCGTAAGACCTATAGGACTAATGGGACCTACAGGACGAACTGCGATCTCAAGCTCTCCTATAGGTCTTGTGTGTTCCATCGGTCCTGTTTTTTCTTCTTCGAAGACTCCCCCGCGCTGCAGCGATTGCTGCCAGAATGCCTCGAACTCCGTACCGGTACCCCTACCCAACTGTCGCCAGTTGAGCCGGAGCCAATCGCGGAATGACATCAATCGCTCGCCAGCCTTTGACAGCGGCCGGCCATACTGCTCAGCCAGCGCGAGGAAGACATCGCCGCTGTGCCGCGTGTCGTGCAGCGCTCCCATCGCCGGCTGCATGAGGCAATGGATGCCGGTCCACGGCTCGTAGTCACCCCATGCCTCCAGCGGCGAATGTGTGGGCAGGACCCATTGAGCCATCCGGGCCGTCTCGTTCAGCATGGTGCCGATGTACACGAGATGGCCCACCCGTCCGAGGTGGGCACGTAGATGAGGAAGACTATACGCCGGGTTGGTCTGATGAACGATCAGGACATCCTCCGGCGTGAGTTCCGCCAGCATTTGTTCGAGTTGGGCGATGGGGGTGGTCCGACTCAGAGCATGGGTCTGGGAGAAGTCGACGGTCTTGCCGACCGCCCCCACGGCACGGTTCAGCAACATGACCGCTGTCGCGAGATTCTCGGCCGCGGGACCGGCAGCACCAACCGGTCCGCCCAGAGCTACCGCATTCTTGGCGCTTGCGAAACGCCGAGCCACCTCTTGGAATTGCGGATTGGAACCCTGCGCATCGTTCGAATCCGAAATCCAAAATCCGAAATCCGAAATCGATGAGCCGCGCAGCCGCACGACCTCTCGCAGAATGGCCAGCGCGACGCGGTACTCCTGCCCGGCGGGAATCGGAACAAAATGGTCCGCATTGGCGGCCGTCATGGACAGCGTCGGACCAACATAGACCATCTCGCCGCGATACTCCGGCCCGCGGTGGTGCATCTGCACGAATTGCCAGGCGAATTCCACGTTCGAGATCCAGGTTTCGAGGAACTCGGCCCCGAAACTGAGGATGAAATCACAGTCCTGGAGCCGGTAGCGAGGAACGGGTCCCCAAACGCGATCTTTCGCGTTTGGGAGCCCAATAGCCGCCTGACCGAAGAGCCTTTGGTTGGCCGCCCGCAAGGACTCGTAGTCGAACGCCTCATAGAACGCGACCGCCCCCGGCAGGCCCAGTGAGCTGTGGAACTGCTGCATGATCTCGGCCAAGGTCCCGGTCTGCAAATCGCTCACAATGAAGAGACGCCTGGCGTTCCTCAGGGCGTCGGTCACCTCCGCAAGTGCCTGGGACCACGGCAGCGGCCTGTGGCCGCCAGTTTCGGATTTCGGATCTCGGATTTCGGATTTTGCGGCCGCAGGCCGCCCCAGTGGTCCTCGCACGCGGTCGGGGTCGTACAGCCCCTGGGGCGCAGACTGTCCGCGTGGACACAGTCCACCGTGGCTGACCGGATGATTCGGATTGCCCTCGGATTTAATGATGCGGCCTTCGCGGACGCGCACGTGCATGCCGCAGCCCGCCGGACACTCCCGGCAGGTCGTGGCAAAGATCGTCCAAAGGCCGGGTCTGATATACGGCTGCTCCCGAGCCGAGGAGATCCACCGATCCGGCAGTTTCTGCCCGATCCGGCCCGGGTCCGCCGCTGGCTGTGCGGCATCCTGCGTCGGTACCGGACCCATGTGATGCATGAATCGGGTCCCCAAACGCGAAAGGATTGCGTTTGGGAGCCCGACCAGACCGGCGCCCGAGGCGCCGGCCCCTGCCATCCAGCGAAGAAATGCTCGACGATTCATCAACGCAAATCGTAAAGCGAGAATCTTGACCAATAGGCTTGTTCGCGCAGCCTCCGGTTTCGTCGGTTGCGCAGGTCCACGCACCGAATACGTCTCGCGCGAGATTTGATTGGGTTCCCCAACGCGCTGCGGCGCGGTTGGGGGCCCGTACCCCCAAACGAGAGAGGCTCCTCAAAGAGTACAGGAGGAAAGGCCGGACACGAATAAGTGATTCCCGTAACGTGACTTCAAATTTCGCTTACGGCGTGTCAGCGGATGGAAGTGGCTTGAGGATCGAAGGTGGTGTCCGGCTCAAAGGGGAAAAGGGGCTTGCGACGGCGGGTGTAAGTCAAATGCTCAATGCGCATGTCTCCGGCGCCGGCCGTCAGGAGCATGATGTAGCGGGGAGCGATCCGGGTCAGCCCCGGATAGAGGTAGCCTTCCTTCACAACAACGATCTTGCGGCTCAAAGGATCGATGCCGCAGGGTACAAATTGGCTGGGATCGGTGAAGGCCATGGGCCCATCGGCCAAAATCGCCTCGATGTCTCCAATCCGAACAATTGCCATGCGGGGGTTCTTGATAAGGCGCAGGACCTGGGCCTCGGCCTCCAGCGGAGGTCCGAACCGCTGCTCGATAGTAGCACCGATGGAAAGGGCCAAGCTCTTCCCTTCGCCTGCCTCGAAGCAGCGGTTCACGGCCGGCGTGTCGTTGATGCCGGCGACGACGGCGTTCTTCGCTTTCCTCTCCACCAAATGACGCAGCACAATCGGCAGGTCGCCGGGCGTGCTGGCCGTCACGTTATCGCCGCTGTCGGTCAGGAAGACCGTCGATTCCTTGGCGGCGAGCGCCCGACTGACGCCCTCCTCCAGTTCAGCGGTTTCGCAGCCGTAGGCAAACTGCTGACGGGCTTCCCACACCTTGCGTGCGAGATGCACTGCGGCCGCTTGCGCGGCGGCCTGCGATCCATCAGCGGTAATCATGACGGACATTCCGGTGTCCGGCGAGTCCGTCCAGGCGCAACCGACAAAGATCGTGGCCGCCAGAATCTTCGCCTCGTGGCCGGGCACGCCTTCGCGCTCCAGCCGTCGAGCCTCTTCCACGAGGGATCGGAAAGGCTCGGAGGTCGTCATGGCTTTCTCGCCCTGCTGGATCATCGGGATCGGCAACACATACGAGACCGGGTGCACTTTCCCGGCGAGCGTGTCCAACAGGATGCGTCCGGCCAACTCGGCGGTTTGGGGGCCATCCGTGTGCGGAGCAGTCTTGAGACCGACCAGGATATTGCCGAACTGAGCCAGACGAGCGGGGATATTGCCATGCAGATCGAACGTGCAGGCGATGGGGATCTTCGGACCGATGAGGGAGCGCACCTCACCGACGAGAACGGTTTCCGCCGGACCGATCCCTTCGGCGTACATTGCCCCATGAAGGCACAGGAACACCGCGTCGACGGGCAGCGCGGTCCGCAACGAATCCAGAACCCGGTTCATCGCCTCCCGGCAGGGCTTCTCCTCAATCGTTCCGCCTCCGTTGGGGCGCGCATGGATACCGGGAATGACAGTCAGATTGGTGTCCTTCCAGATGGGAAGAGGGTTGCGGCTGACCTCCGCAAAGTCGAAGGATGTCGTTTTGATCGGGTGGAACGTGTTGGTCTCATGGGAGAATCCGGCGACGAAGACCCGCCGTTGGTCGCTCGCCCGCAGCGTCCCGGAACCGACAACGAAACCTGCTGCCAATGCCCTCTTGAGAAACTCCCTGCGATTGTTCATGGTTGCCTCCGGTAGATCAGCACTGCTGCACTCGGCTGGGCCGGCATGGTGATCGCCAACCCGTTATCCAGCAACTCCCGGCCACCGTGCCGCTCCGATGCGCCCGTGTCAAGATTGGTCACAGCATAGCTCGCCTGGGCGTCCAAGCCGAACAGCTTGAGGTGCGCCGATTCGTAGAAGCTGTTGTGCCGGCGGAAGACCTGGACCACGCCTTCGCCCGCCTCCGGCCGGTCGAATTGCCACGCCATCCAGGCCGTGTCGTCACGATTCCAGGGCGTCAGCGGATAGAAGTCGCCGTAGTAGTTCGGCGCGATCTGCCGCCATTGGCTGATCAGCCGCCGAATCGCATCGTAGTCAAGGTCCTTCAGACGGATGTCAATGCCGAAGCCGGTGCTTTGGCCGGCATTGCTCCAGAAGGCATAGGGTTCGACAGGTGTGCGGCCGCTGCCGTAGTAAGGGGCGTTTCGTGTGAACACCGTGCCGGTGCCATGGAAGGGCAGCCAAAGCGATAGGCCGTACATCATGCACTGATGACCCGTCGCTTCATAGGCGTAGTCGCTGCGCCACAACGGCACCGCCCGGCGCATTGTCTCCACGTCGTTGCGCCGGCCCCCGCTGGCGCACGAGTCGATGAGCATATTCGGATGCCGGCGTCGCAACTCGTCCCAGTACGCCAGATAACCGGTAACATGCTTGATCTCCGTGATGCCCTGCCGGTCCGGCGTATCGGCTCCGCGCCAGTGGTTCAGCGGGTCCATGTTGAAATCCTGGCGATAGAGATCGATGCCTTGCTCGGTCAGAAGCTGGTCGACGTGCTCGGTCAGCCATTGCCGTGCGGCGTCATTGCCGAGGTTGAGCAGGCCGCCCTTGGCGCCGCCCAGCACCCATTCCGGATGGTTGTCCGCCAGCCACGTGCCGGCCGCCACGCGCTCCGGCTCGAACCAGACGAGGATCTTGAGGCCCTTGCTGTGTGCATAATCCGAGATCGGCCGCAGTCCCTTCGGGAAGCGGGCCGTATCCACTTCCCACGTCCCCACGCGGGGCCAGCCGCCGCCGTGGTGCACGTACCAGCCCGCGTCCATCCACCAGTAATCGAGCTTGATGCCTTCCTCCAGGTAGCGGTCGATGAACATGATCTGGTTGGCCTCGTTGGCCTTGATCATCTCGTCGTACTGGCGCGAGCTGGAGGCCTCCAGTTGCGGTTGGGGCAGCCGGCCACCGGGCTGCGGCATGGAGTGGGCCATCATCCAGCGCCGCCAGACGTTCTGGGCGGTGATCCAGTTGCCTTTCCAGAACTGCAGCACGATCAGCGGGCTACGGACCTCCTCACCCGGCAATAGCTTGAAGCGCGTCAGTTCCTGACCGGCCTGCAGATGCAGACCGCGGGCATCATCGCGCACCAGGTCCGCCACCCACTGTCCCGGCCAGCCCACGGCGACGATCAGTCCCTGGCCGGACCATTCGAGATTGAAGTAGGACCAGTCCGCATTGGTCGGGCGACCGCCTTTACCGCCCAGGCGTTTCGTGGCCTTTGGTCCCAGCGGCGTCTCCAACGGGCCGTAGTCGCTGCCGTTGGCGGGCGAGCCCACGTTATGATGGAGTAGGAACTCCCCATTGGTCCCCCGGCTGAGCTGGATATCCAGCGCCTGAATCTTCTCGATGATCGGCGTGTCGGCGGAGCCGGTATTCTTGAAGTACAGGGTCCACTCCACGGTCGGGAAGTCGCTGTATTCGACCGCCACGCAGCGGACCTGTAGGCCCGTGGTCGGGTCAGCGTAGGTCAATGTGTGCTCCGCGCGCTGCGCATCGAGCTTCCGGACGTCATGCTTGGTTTGCCAGCTCTGTAGGGGCGAATGATTATTCGCCCCTACGGGGAAGGGTTTGCCGTCGCAGACGAAGGAGAACGGGGCATTGGTGAGATTCGATCCGCCGATGCTTGTTCCATTCAGCCACTCGTCGCGAAAGCGAAACTCCTCCCGCTGTGGCGCCACCGCTTTCTTGTTCGTAGTGACGCCGTAAGGCGTTTCCTTGGAAGCCTGAAGCACGGAGCGCCCGCCTGAGACTTCCGACTTCGCACCTGCAACTTCTTGATATGCCCTTACGGGCACACTACAAACCAACAAACTCGCCGCGATCAGGATGCAAGTGTGGAATCCCCGTTCCATTCGCTGTCCTCCGACAAAGGGTTCATTCCGTCGCAATCTCATAGTAGACCGTCTTCGATTCCGGCTGCAGGTCCAGGATGGCAGCATTCGACTTGACGGCCAGAGGGACCTCACGGACCCGGTTGCCTACAACGTCGAGCGTCCAGGCTCTGAGCTGACCGGCCAGACGAGAGCGAATCTCGATCTGCCCGGTGACAGCTTCAAGCAGGGCCGGCGCCTTGCCTGCCTCGCGCAGATGCGAGTACGGCACACCCAGCGGCGAGGGCTGCGAGGTGGTCTCGTATTCCATGCCCGTGTTCTTCGCGGGCCCCACCGCGGTCACGAGCAGACGACGGGCGGATTCAATCGCTGCGTCCCCGTCCATCGCCGTGACGTACGCGGCCCCGAAGTTCGTGGGGCTGCGCAACGTCACCGTGGTCAACGCGTGCGGGCCGGTGCCCAAGAAACCGATCACGGCCTGAGTCCGCGGCGTGTTGACGGTCACAAAGCCGTGCGAAGCGTCCCAGACAAGCTCGCCCGTGGTGGAGCGAGCAATCCGCTGGTCCGGGTCCCAGTAGGGGCGAATATCCTTCACAACCGGGTCACGACGCTGTGGAACGAACCGATAGCCCACCTTGCCAATGAGCGCCGCGGCGATGGGGACGGGCTTGCGGTCCTCATCAACGCCGAAGACGCTTTCCTTGTCGTAGAGCGACTCGGCGATCAGGTCCGCCTCCCGAACATCCTGGCGATGCCACATGGCAGCCACCGCCGGGAATTGCAGGATCTGCGGCGGATTGGCAAGCATGTCGAACGAGCCGGGCCCCAGGCCATCGCGCCAATCGGGGCTGAAGTAGCCGAATTCGAGCAGGCCGTCCCAGCCTTGGAGCAGACCATAGACCGCCATCAGGCCGGTCCCTTCGAGCGAGTACCGGTTGGGCAGGCACGTGTTCCACTCGCTGATCGTCATCGGCAAGCCCAGCACCTGCTCCCAAGCTTTCTCCGTGACCAAGTTGCCCCGGCCCAAGTAGATCAGCGTGTCCTGGTCCGGCTTGACGGCCTTGACCATCGGCTGATCATGGAAGAGGGCCGTGGCGATCCGCCACTTCAGATTGCCCTCGCCCGCCGGATGGTCCCAGTACCCGTGGCGGTCAACGTAGTCGAGCCGGGATTGGCCCAGCATGTGGACGCGGGTCGCGAATCCGTGGGCCTGCCAATTCGTCGCACTGATCGGCACTTTGACGCCCGCCTTGCGCAGGGCGGCAACGCTGGCGGACCAATATTTGTCCTCCAGTTCCAGGCAGAACCGCATCTGGTCCTGTCCTCGAACCGCCTGCTCCGGGTGAGCCTGGAAATACTTGGCGTTGAACAGCCCATTGCTCAGGAGGCTAATGTGCTGGCCGGGTCCGAGCCCTTCTTCGTTCGTAGTGACGCCGTCAGGCGTTTCTTGATATGCCCTTACGGGCACACTACAAACCCCCCAGGCTTTTCGCAGGCCCGCATCGTCACCATACTTGGCCCGCAGCCAATCGGCGAACTTCTGCTCCAACTCCTGCCGGAACGGCTGGGCGATGGTGCCCCAGAACAGGGAATCCTCGTTCAGGACTTCGACCGCCGCCAGCGTGGGATCGTCGCAGTAGCGTTTGTTCGTGTAAGGGTTCCGGTGCGTGAAGACATCGGCCATCCGGCGGTGCATGATGCTCGCGATCTTCTCGTTGAAAAACTGGGCGTGGGAGGCCGGTCCGCCCTGCGGCAGTCCCGGGATTTCGTCCCCTGGCTTGAAGCGGTACGTCAGCGGGTAGTGCACGTCGAGAATGATGTAGATGCCGTTTTCGCCCAGCTTGGCGATGAGGTAATCCAGCCGGTCGAAGCCTTCCTTGCTGTAGTCGAAGGAGGTCCGGCCGCTGCGGTCGCTCAGGTTCTCCAGCCCGTGCATTCGGGTGATGTTGATGCCCTGGCGGCGCATCCGCCGGACCGCGTAATCGAGTTGTTCCTTGGAGAAGCCACCGATCTGGGCCCCGAAGAAGCGAACCGGCGTCCCATCCTCGAAGACAAACCGGTCTCCTTTGGCGGTGACAAAGCCGTGCTTGCCGGTCGGGGCCTCGACCCACCGGCTGCCATCCAGCACGCTCGGCCCGAAGCGGTCCTTCACCGGCTCGAAGGGAAACCAGTTTGACTCCGCCGGTTCGGCCCCGAAGCTCATCTCGGCCAAAACGAGCAGCAGTAGAAAGGGGATTGGGCGAAGCACACGAGTCGGCGCGATCATCCGAGGTTCTCCTCATAGACAGGCTCTGGGGGCATGCCCACGGTAGGCAGACCCGTCGGTTATGCTACCGTGCAGGCTTCTCGTGTACAAGCGAAACGGGACCCCAACCGCCGCGTGAGCGACTGGGGTCCCGTTCTCCGACGTTACCAGGAACCTGGGCTACGGCTTCGGCTCGTTCGGCTCCAGGTCCTCATTCCTCATGGCGTTCATGTGCTTCTTGTAGACCTCGGCGGCCTCCTTGTCCTTGCTCAGACTGCTGCGTTGCTCCTCGGTGTTGGAGATCGAGGTCAGATTCTCGGGCTCTTTGGCCACATAGGGCGTCAGGAAGATCAACAGCTCCGTCTTGGCCGTCGACTTCTGGGTCCGCTTGAACAGGTTACCCACGATCGGGATGTCGCCCAGCAGAGGGACTTTCCGGATGGTCTCGCTGGTCTGATCCTGGATGAGGCCGCCAATGACGATGGTCTGGCCGTCCTTGACCGCGACACGGGTACTGGCCGAACGCGTGGAGAAGATGTGAGGTGCAAGGCCCGCGCCGAGATCGACCACCTGTTTCGTGTCGGTCGTGATCTTGGGGCTGACAACCATGTTGACCAGCCCATCCTCGTTGATCGAGGGCGTGACGTCCAAGACGATACCGATGTCTTTGCGGTAGTCGAAGGTGATCTGCGTCTGTCCGGCCACCGTGGTGGTGCCGGCGGGGATCGGCACCTCGTCGGCCACCGTGATCGTGGCCAAGCGGTTGTTCCGGGTCAGGACGTAAGGCCGGGACAGGACGTTGAGCTTTCCGCTGTCTTGGAGGGCATGCAGGGTGAAGTCCAAGTCGCCCTGAAGAGTCCGGATGGACAGGCCGCTGGAGCCCGTCGCACCCGCGCCCAACGGATCCGTCTTCACCCCTGGCGTCGTCGCATCGAGGGGCCGGCCGAGGGCACCGATCGTTTGGGTCGCATTGCCGTTGTTCCGGAGGTTCAACATGGAGAACTCGCTGCCCCAATCCATGTCATTGGTGTGGGTCAGCTCGGCGAACAGGACCTTGATCAGGACGTTGGCGACCGGCTTATCCAGCTCCGCGATGATCGGCTTGACCTTCTCGTAGTTCTTCGTGGAGGTCATGACCAGCAGGGAGTTGGTGTTCGGGTCGGCCTGGAAATAGGTTTCCTCGGAGAGACTATCGCTGCTGGACGAGCTGGTCGTGCCACCTGCTCCGCCCGCCCCGCCCGCGCCACCACCGCCGGCACTGGCCATGCCGGTACCGGCGTTTCTCTGGCCGCCGGTCGTGGTGCTGCGCGTGCCGGTGGCCCGTTGATTGAGGGTCTGCATCTGCTGGAAGAGGCTGTTCAGGATCGTCATGAGACTGGTGGCCGTGCCGTTCTTGAGCGGGTAGACGAAGATGCGACGCTCCTGCTCGGGGTTCGCATCCAGCTCTTTGACGATCTGTTCGATGACCTTCAGGGTTTCCGGCGGGCCGCTGACCACGATGGAGTTCGTGCGCGTATCGGCGGAGGCAACGACCGTGATATCTGACGAACTGGTCGTGGTCTGGCTGCCTCCCATGCCTCCCATGCCCCCGGGCCCGCCCATGCCGCCACGGCCCATGAACTGAACCTGCTGGCTCTGCTGGGAGCTGGACCGCGACGAGCGGCTCGTGGAGGAGGTCCGGCTTTGCCCGAAGACCTCGTTGATGAGGGTGGCCGTATTCGAGGCATCGGCATATTCCAGGTGGAAGACCTTCACGTCCGCCACATTGGACAACGGCGCATCGAGCTTCTTGACCACATCTTCCACCACGGTCAGGACCGACTCGGGCCCGGTAACCACAACGGTATTGGTGCGACTGTCGGCCGCCGCGGTGACTTGGACCAGGGAGTTACTTCCCTGTTGCTGTCCGCCCGGCCCGCCGGGCCCGCCGAACGGTCCCTGGAAGATCGGACCGCCCGGCATGAAGCCACCCCCGCCGCCCCGGCCCCCTCGGGACCCGGACCGCGAGGTACCTTGCTGGCCGAAGAGCTGGTTGATGACATCGGCAGTGTTGATCGCGTCGGCGTACCGAAGCTGGAAAACGCGAACAGTTGCAACCTTCTGGCCGATGTCATCCAGCGACTTGACCACCTTTTCCACGACATCCAGGGACTCGATCGGCCCCCGGACCACGACGGAATTCGTCTGGGTGTCGGCGGCCGCCACGACTTGCACATTGACGTTGCCGCCGCCCTGCGCGCTGGCGCCGCCCTGCTGCCCGCGGCCCCCACCGGCGCCTCCCATGCCGCCGGGCGCGCCCATTCCGCCCCGCATCTGCATCATCGCCTGGAAGGGGTTGCCGCCGCCACCGAAGCCGCCTCGGTTGCCGAAGCCGCCTCGGCCGCTTTGAGCCTGCTGCTGGAAGAGCGTGTTGATCAGCGTGGCCGTGCTCGTGGCATCCGCATTGAGCAGATGAAAGACGCGGATTTCCGCGACCGTGGCCATGTGCGTGTCCAGGGCCGCCACGATCTGCATCAGGCGCCGGATGTTGGCGGTGGTGTCCGTGACGATCAGCGCATTGCCGTCCACGTTGGCCGTGAGCGTGGCATATTCCGGCAGCAGGGCCTGCAGGTTCTGCACCAGGGCCGCCGCCGTGACGTGGGCGACGGGGATCACATAGGTCACCATGTTGTCGCCGGGGGTGATGGCGTTCGGGTCCCGGCCGGTCAGGACCGGAATATTCTCCCGGGGCGCCTGGGCCAGCGTCACGATCTTGAGGCTCTTGCCGGTCAGAATGGCCTGGAGGCCCTTTTCCTTGAGCACCGTGTTGATCAGTTCCACGGCCTCTTTCACCGGCACCGCCTGGCGCTGGATCACCGTGACACGGCTGCTGGCGATCGGCTCATTCGATACGATCGTCAACCCGGCCGTCTCCGATAGATACTCCAGAACCGTTTGGAGCGGGGCGTCCTGAAAGTTGAGTTTGAGCTTCAGCACACCGTTCTTGACCACCTCGATGGGCTTGGCATCCGAGCCGGCCGAGGGAGCGGCCGCCGGGGCAGACGATACATTCGCCACCGGCGTCGCGGGAGGCTGGGGAGCCGCCGGCGCGGCCTTGGTCTCCGGGGCCGCCGCGGGTGGCGCGCTGGTCTCCGGCGTTGCGGCCGGTGGCGCCGCCGTCTGCGGCGCAGGAGTCTGCGGAGGGTTCGACTGCGTCGCGGCGGTGTGCCCGGGCAGCGGAATGATGGCAACGGCTAAGATCATGCCCACCAGAATGGTTTTGAAGATACGCATCGTACTTTTCTCCTTCTCGTTCAGACTATGCACAGGACCGCGAGATCAAGGATGATCGAACCTGCTCGTCCAACTTCAAACTCTATTTTTCAGTTTCCAGTTGGCAGTTCCCAGTTCACTGACAACGGCCTACTGTCCCAATTGCTGTTTCCGGTTCTCCATCAGCCGCTTGAGGATTTCCGCCTCGTTCGCGGACGGGGCGGCCGGCTGACCCGCCGGCTGTCCCGAGGCGGCGGGTGCGGCCGTCATCGCCGCGGGCGTAAAGTTCGCCAGGTCTTCCGCCGTGACGGCGCCGTGCCTGCCCTCCAGATCGTATCCCATGGTGACGGTTGTCGTCTTATCTTGCAGTTGGTACTCGAGGCTGTCGAGCGTCAGGGACTTGATCTCGCCCCGGGCGACGTGATCGCCTTGACGCAGCCGTAAGACGACACCGGTTTTTTTGTCCTCCACGAACGCAATGAACTGGTTATTCTCCTGGGCCACTCCTTTGAGGAGGAAATAGGACTCCGGGTTGGGCATGATTGGCGGCGGTGGTGGCGTGTCATCCCCACGGCGGACCGGAATCCGCTGCCGCGAGAACATGTTGCGGTCGAGAATGATCTCATACTTGGCCCACTGCTCATCTTTCACGGCCCGCCGGCTGGAACGACGCTCGACGGGTCGCGGCGCCGCGTTCGGGTCGGCGGGTCCCGTGATGCGACCCGTCTGCTGAGAGGCTCCCGAACGAGCAGCATCGGTCTTCGACGCGGAGTCCCGCGTGGGAGACTTCGGGCCCGGTTGCCCCACGGTCTCGCGACGGCCCGGCTCGGACTTGGACGCACCCGGCCGACCCGAGGCATCCGGACGCGTGGAACCGGACCTTGTCGCGTCCTGCCCGCCCGGGTAGTCGCGACGGAAGCGCTCGCGATCGCGCCGGGACGACGACTGGCTGCGACCGGTCGTCGGCCAAGAGACAAGGATCAGTGCAATCACGGCGGCCATGAGCGTGAGAGCCGCCGTCCTGCTGTTAGAGTTGGTCTTCATTCGTCGTCCCTTGTTTCTTCGGTTGCCGTTGCGGGGAGGATGACTTTTCGTTGGCCGCGGCCACATACAGAGTGGACAGGCGCAGCTCCATGGACATGGCTTCGCCGGATTCGCTCGTCGAGCCGAGTTGCATGTACTTGACCTTGACCGGCAGTTCCGAGGTCTCCACCTGGTAGAGGAACCACGACACCGCATCGAGGGAGCCCTTGCCGGCGACCACAAAGACAATCTCCTTCAGCCCTTTGTCGCCGGCCGCGCGGTCCGGTTTGACGGACGTGAGCGTCAGCCGGGCGTCCGCGGACCACTTGTCCAGGGCCTTGGCCACGCGGCTCTCCGCCTCGGCATCGGTCCCGAGACTGTCCAGCACCGTCTTGATCCGCTGCTCCTTCTGCTGGGTTTGCGCGAACAAGTTCTTGGCTTTGGTGACCTGGGTCAACGATTGTTGCCGCTGGTTTTTGAGCTCGCTCAACCCGTTCCAGACCGGGGTCAGGACGAGCTTGTCGCCGACCAGGGCGCCCACCACCAGGATGGTCATAAGGACGATGATGCGTTCGCGTTGCGACAGACCCATACTATTTCACGCCTCGGAATTTGAACGAAATGGCAAACTCTTTGTCGCGGGAATCGCGTCCCACCTCGCGGAGATACAGCATCTTGATGTCGGAGAACGCCGTTTTGTCTTGCTTCAACTTGTTGAGGGCATCGAGGAAGCTCGCGTCGCTGGTCGTTTTGCCGACGATGGAGCCCGTGCCGTTCTCGTTCAGCGCCAGACTGGTGGCCCACATATAGGGCTCTTCCGGAAAGGCCTCCGTCAGACTCCGCAAGCATTCCAGGAACCGGGGCTGACGGTCGGTCCAGGGTTCGAGGTACTTCATGCGATCCATTTTCTCCTGGGCCGCCGCGATCTGGTCGCCGTTGGTCTTCAACCATTCCTTGTTGGCGGCGGTCGCGCTGGCGCACACGTGCCAGTAGACCGCCAAGACCGCCAAGCCGAGGACGCAGGCGCCACCGATCCCGGCGCCCCAAACGATCACACGTTGATGGCTGACCGCCTTCTTGGCGCCGACGCGCGGATTGAGGAAATCCACCGGCGGCTTCTGGGGCCCCACGCCGCTCATCGCCACCGCCGCGGCGGCCATGGCCCGGGTGTCGTCCGGATGGTCCCGCAAGCCGAGCCCTTTGGACGCCAGTCCCGCCCGCCCGTCGGACACCGTGATCTGGGACCCAAGCCGTTTGCTGAGCCCCTCGATCATTTCACCGGGCAAACCGCAAGCATCGTACGCCGTGACCTGGTACGGCGGCTGTTGACCGGGCACCGGGGACAGCAGCACCAGCCGCTCGATTGTGGAAGCCAGCAGGTCCTCATAACCCGTGGGCGTCCCGTCCTTGCTCAACGCCACGTGCTTGAGGAAACGCGGGCTGCCGTCGAACTGGGCCCAGAATTCGCAGTACGTCGGGCGGGCGTACACCCCGTACCGGCAGGCCAAGCCGCCCTCGGACAGGGCGCTGCTGCACGCCAGGGCCGAGAGAGTAATGGATTGCACCTGTAGACCGGCAGCCTGGGTCAACTTCTTGATCCGATCCACGATCTGCCGCCGAACGGCCAGCAGAAGAACCGGGCTCTTTTCCGTCGTGCTGGTCCGGCCGCAGTAGTCAAAAATCAGCTCGTCGGCGTCCATGGAGAACGTCCGCTCGGCCTGGATGCCCAGCATCCCGGCCAGGGCCTCCGGGCTGGCCGGAGGGGCCTCGACCTCTTTCGTCACCACCCATCGGGCCGCCAGGCCAACCACCGCCCGTTTCGAGGAGAACCCCTGTTCCCGCAGGAAGTGCCGCAGCCGCTGCCCCAGGGGCGTGGCGCTGTCCGCCGTCAGCTCCTGGTCCCAAAGGAGTTCGCCGGTCCGTCGGACCTGAGCGCGACCCGACTGAACGCTTAACTCCGTGGCGACGATCCCGGCGTCGTCGATAGCCAGTCCTAATATATGGCGTGTGCCGACCATTCTCAGTCCCGTCAATGTCTACGTGTGGTACTTGTGGTCAAAACCGAGTCTGTAAGAGGCTTCCCCTTTCGCAGGGTCGCCACGATCTCTGAATCCAAGGGCCAACCGAAGTGGGTGAGCTCCTTCCAATAGATCACGCGCGGCGGCGATTTCTGCGTGTCGATGACCGCCTTGTACCGTTTGTACGCCCGCCCGTTGCCGGACACGGCAACGATGTCGGCGGAGTATTGATTCGAATGAACCGTGATATACTGGCCCATCCCGGTGGCCTTCGTTTGGTCCAGGACTTCCGTCACCCAGGCAATGGTGTTGAGGTCCTCGCTGGCGCTGTTGGTGCTGCGATACGACAACATGGCATCGACATCCGTCTCCTCCAGGCCCGGCAGGCATAGCAAAACCTCCTTCGGGGCCGTGTTCACGTTCACCAGGCCCGGCAGGGTCGTTTCGCTGCTCGTCGTCAGCCGGTCGGCGATTTGCGAGAATTCCTTGAAGGTCATGCGCGACCGGTAGTAGAACTGGAGGATGCTGGTGAAGCTCGGATTCGAGCTGACGCCGCTGGCCTGCATGATCTCGACGGCTCGGTCTTCTTTGAACGTGTCCTGCAGCAGCGTCTGCAGGTCCGAGACGGAGGACGTGCTGTTGATATTGATCCGCGTGTTGCCTTCGCCGTCGACATTGGCCTCCGTGCTGTAGACGGTCACATAGTCGTAGAATCCGCGATCGAGCTTGCCGTCGGAGTTGTCGGGCGGCTCGCTCGCGTCGCCGTCATTCTCCTGAGGGTCGAGGATGCCGTTGAGGTTGGTGTCCTCGCCGTAGAGCAGGTCTTCCGAGGCGCCTTTGATCAGCAGGATCTCGTCCACCGTCTCCAGGGGCGCGTTCTTGCAGTGGTAGGGCGCCGGCTGCAAGAGATAGTACTCGTCTTCCGCTCCGCCGGTCGAGATATCGCTGTCCGTGTCCCGCCAGTCGATGATCGAAGCGGCCAGCTCCGCCGTCATACCCGGCAGCTTCTGCAGCGTCTCCAGCGAGGCCGTATTGAGGTTGATCTTGCCGGCCTCATCGGTCAGCCCATAGGTGAGGTCCACGTCATTTTCCAGGTTCGCATGGAGAATCCAGAAATAGCCGTCGCCTACCTGCAGCGCCTCGTAGGATTCCGCCGCCTGAGACGACGTGGTCGTCTGCGTTTGCTCGCTGAGCTTGGCCACCACATATTGCAGGGCGCCGGCGGCCACGCACTCCGCCTGCAGGGAGGCCACCTGGTTGGCCGAGACCGCCGCGGCCACCCGCATCGAGCGGGCAAACACCAGGGCCAACCCGGCCAGAACGAGGACGATCCAGATCGTGACGATCAGAACGGTCCCCGATTGCGGATTGCGGCTTTGGGATTGCGGATTAGACACAAGAGCCGAATCCGCAATCTGCAATCCGCAATCCGGAATGGTTCGGCGGTGCTGCGTTCCAGATTGTCCCATCGCCCGGCGCCCTATCATGATGCACCCGCCTTAGGTGTTGTGGTTCCGGTTGTCTGGGGTTTCGTTCCGCTCGTGGATGATCCGCTGGTTGAGGTCCCGCTCGTGGTCGTGTCGCTCGTCGTGGTCTCCGTTTTGCACGGGAGGGCAAAGCTCTGGAGGAGATGTCGCTTCTGCGGCTCCTGGTTGTACTTGGTCTTGTGAGCGACCTCGATATCGACCTCCACGGCCAGGGGCAGGCTGTTCGAATCGGTCGTCGAGTCCCAGGAATCGAGCCAGCCGGAGCCGTCGTAATAGCGGAGATTCAGGGAGACGACGCCCCGGCACAGGACCTGCTCATTGGCCTCAAGCTGGTTGGGGGCCAGCAGATTCGTCGTCACCTGGCGCAGGAGCAGGTAGGTGCCATCCTTGGTCTCGCTGTCTTCCTCCAGCAGCAGAGCGACCTTTCCGATTCCCCCGATCAACGCGGTGCTGGTGGTCGATCCGGTGGACGTCGTTGTGACGCTCGTTCCGGCCACCTGGGTGTCATCCGCCGCGACATGGGTCGTGTAGAACTCCAGGCTGTCGATATCCACGCCCTTGGCGCCTCCGGAATCGGTGCCGATGAAGGCCCCGGCCAGATGGCTGCCCGGCGGCATGACACCGCGGATGTCCCGCTTGAGCAGATCCACGACGTTGGCCGCCATCGCCGTGGGATCGACCGCGGCCTGGGCGCTGCGATAAGCCCGAAAGCCCGTGTACAAGGCCGTGTACAAACACGAGGCGATGCTCACCATGAGAGCCATGGCCACGATCAGTTCCAACAGCGTGAAGCCGCCAGGCCCTTGCGGATGTCGGACGGCGGATTTCGGACGGAACGAGGCTCGCGCCGCGCATCCGCCATCCGCCATCGGAAATCCGCAATATGCCGTCGCCAGACTCACGTCACTGCTCCTGTGCATACATCAGCGTCGTCAGGGTGATCTTGCGCTCCCGGCCCACCGACCGCCAGGAGACCGTCAGTTCGAATTGGCGCACCGAGGCATCTTCCGGCCAGTTGGAGAGCGCCGTCGTCCACTCGTATCCGGGCCAGTCCGTGCCGAAGTCCCCGCGGGCACTCCCGTTTTGCCAGTCTTCCGAGGCGGTCAGTTCCGTGAGCTTGGTCTGGGCCAGACAGGCCGCCTCGACTTGCCGGCGCGACTGTCCCGCCAGCCGCGTGCACAAGCCGATCGTCTCCATCACCACCGGCATGACCAGGGAGATTAGCGCCATAGTGACCAGCAACTCGACGAACGTGAAACCGTTCGGAGAGTGGGAAGTTTGAAGTTTGAAGTTTGAAGACTTCAAACTTGACACTTCACACTTCAAACTCTTTTGGTTCTCAGCGCGCCGCATATCGGCCACTCATCCGTTTGGGTTCCACGATCGAGAAGGTTTCCGTAACGCTGGGGCAGCTCACCTCCAGGACCCGGCCGGAGCGGTCGGTGAGCCGAATCAGGCCGGCGGTCATCGTGCCATGCGGCGTGAAGGCGAGAAACACGTCCCGATCCTTCTTCTCGACGTCCTCCAGCTCCAGCTCAATGTCCTTCGGAAGCTGGTAGATCTGTCCGAATTCCGTCTCGAGCGACTCGAAGACCCCGGCGTTCTGGGCCGTCAGCCAGTAGGTGCGATCGCGGGTGTCGAAGTTCAGCCGGTAGACGATCCCCTCGCTGATCGCCTGAGAGCGTGCGAACCGGGTCATCGCCAGAATTTGCGCCGCCGCCTCATCGATCCGACGCGACGCGAAGAACCCGCGCAGAGACGGCGCCGCCACGGCCAACAGGGTCGACAGAATGAGCATCACCAGGATCAGCTCCAGGAGCGTCATGCCACCATGTTGTCTGCGGTTTGTGTTCATGCCCCGATCCGTATGAACCTCTCGGCAGTCAGTGCGAGATTGCTGAGAGTTGAAAGTGGGAAGTCTGAAGTTCCAAGTCTTCACACTTCACACTTCCAACTTGACACTCTCTTCTATCACCTCACGTCTTCCGACCAGTTCGTGACATCGTCGTCACCGCCCAGTTTTCCATCCGGGCCGTAGGAATACAGGTCATAGCCGTCCTGGTTGTACTGACCCGGGCACCGGTATTGGTACTCGTTGCCCCACCGGTCCAAGGGGATGTTGCTCTTGAGGTATGGCCCTTGCCAGCCGTCCCCCTCGGAGGTCGGTCTCTCGACCAGGGCACGCAGCCCCTCCACGGTGGTCGGATAGCGACCCACATCGATCTCGAAGGCATCCAAGGCGGTCCCAAAGTCCGCGATCTGCGTCTGGGTCGCGATGACCTTGGCTTTCTTGGACTGGCCTGTGAGCCGGGGCGTCACAATCGCCGCCAGCGTCGCCAGGATCACCAGCACCAGCATCAGCTCGATCAGGGTGAAGGCTTTTCGGGATTTCGGATTGGGGATTGCGGACGGCGGATTCGCTCCGCTCGTCTTCTTCAATCCGCAATCCTCAATCCGAAAGCCGCAATTCGTGTTTTCTTCCCACGCGCTCATACCATATCCTCACTTATTAGATTGCGCTCTCAGCGAATCAACTGTTGCAGGCTGAAGATCGGCAGGAGCATGCCGATCACGACCGTGCCCACCAGGGCCGCCATCAAGAAGAGCAACGCCGGCTCGATCAGCGTCACGCCCATCTTCAGGTAGCGGTCCAGGTCTTGCTCGTAGCTGGCGGCCAGCCGCACGAGTTCCTTATCCAACCGACTGCTTTCCTCAGCCACACTGATCATCTCGATCACCGAAGACGGGAACAACATCGAGCAACCTTCCAAGCTGCGCGCCAGGCCGGTGCCGCGCTGCACATCCTCGATGGCGACGTTCACCGCGTCGGCGAGCACCTGATTGCCGATCGCCTCCTTGGCCACGCGCAGCGCCGCCACCAGCGGCACGCCGGCGCCAACCAGGGTGCCCAGCATCCGGCAAAAACGCACGAGGGCGAAACTCGAGACCGCCCGGCCGAAGAACGGGAAGCGCAGGGTAACTCTCTCCAAAAGGCGGCGCCCCTCCTCGCTTGCCAAGGCCCGCCGAATCCCAAAGATTGCCAGAACCACGGCGATCACGAGGATAAACCAGTAGCGCACCAGGACATGGCTGGCGGCAACGATCGCTTTGGTCAGAGTGGGCAGCGAGCCGCCGAAGTCGTTGAACATCTGCGAGAACCGCGGGATAAAGAACGTCAGAAGAAACGTGAGAACCCCACCCGCCAGAACCGCCAAAATCATCGGGTACAGCATCGCCGACGTCACCTTGTTCTTGAGGTCCTGCTCGCGGGACCGGAATGTGGCGATTTGCTCCAGCACCAGATCGACGAAGCCGCCGGTCTCCCCGGCGCGTACCATCGCGACGTAGACCGGCGAGAACGCCCGGGGGTGCTGGCTGAGGGCATCGGCCAGGGACATGCCGCCCCCGACCTGATCGTGGATCGTCGCCCAAAGCTTCCCGGTCACCGGCTTCGAGGCTTCGCGACTGAGAATGTTCAGGGCCCGACTCAGCGGCACGCCGGCCGCCAGCAGATTGGCCAGTTGCCGGGTGAATGACTCGACATCGCTCTTGGAGACACGCCCGCCGCGCGCGAGCACGCCGCCGCCGTGGTGCTCTTCCTGCCGCTGGATGGAGATGGGGCTGAGGCTCTTGCCGAACAGTTGCTCAATCGCCGCCGCTCGGTCCGCCGCCACGATACTGTCGGCCACCTGCCGCCCTTCGGCATTGATCGCTTTGTAGGTGAATGTAGCCATGAAGTTTCACGCTGCAAGTTTCAAGTGAGAAAGGGGAAGTGCCCAGTCCTGACGCTTCCAACTTCACACTTCCGACTTCCCACTTGCCGCACTTTCTGTTTCCTGTTCCACTTGCTCCAGAACCGCCAAGCCGTCCAAGTCGAACGTCTCATCCTTCGTCACGCGGAGGATCTCCTGCACGGTCGTCCGCCCCGTGTGCAGTTGGCGGAAGCCATCGTCACGCAGACTCCGCATGCCCTGCCGGGAAGCCACCTTGCGCAGCTCCGGCGCCGAGGCGTTTTCGAGGATCATCGAGCGGATCTCATCGCTGACCACCATCATCTCAAAAATGCCGATGCGGCCGTGATAGCCCGTCCCCTGGCAGCGCTCGCAGCCCACGTTCCTGTACAGCACCGCGGGCAGTTGGTCCCCAAACCGCCGCCGCAGGGGCATCGCCTCGCTGTCCGTCATGGGTTCCCTGCATTCCGGGCAAATCACGCGCACCAGGCGCTGGGCGACAATCGCTTCGAGCGACGAGGCCACGAGATAGGGCTCGATCCCCATATCCACCAGGCGGGTGAGCGCGCTGGGGGCGTCGTTCGTGTGCAGCGTCGAGAAGACCAGGTGCCCGGTCAGCGAGGCTTGGATCGCAATCTCCGCCGTCTCGTTGTCGCGGATTTCGCCGATGAGGACCACGTTGGGGTCGTGACGCAGAATCGACCGCAGGCCGCTGGCGAACGTCAGGCCCGCCTTGGTCGAGATCTGAATCTGGTTGACTCCGTGAAGCTGGTACTCGACAGGGTCTTCGATCGTGATGATATTGCGCTGGACGTCGTTGATCTGCGACAGGGCCGCGTACAAGGAGGTGGTTTTGCCACTTCCGGTCGGGCCCGTCACCAGGATGATGCCGTGCGGCCGCTGGCAGATCATGCGCATGATCCCCAGGTCCCGCTCGGACATCCCCAGCTTGTCCAGCCCCAGCAGCACCGAGGAGCGATCCAGCAAACGCAGCACGATGGCTTCGCCGTGGATCATCGGGATCACCGAGACGCGGACGTCGATCTCGCGGCCGGAAATGATGATCTTGATGCGGCCGTCCTGCGGGACGCGCTTCTCCGCGATGTCGAGCTTGGCGAGAATCTTCAGACGCGAGATGATGGCCGCCTGGAATTGCTTGATCTCCCGGGCAATCGACGCTTCCTGGAGAACGCCGTCGACGCGGTACCGCACCCGCAGGCTCTCCTCGAACGGCTCGATGTGCACGTCGGTCGCCCGCAATTCGATGGCCTCCGTCAGGATCTGATTGACGAAGCGGATGATGGAGGCACCCTCAGCGGCCTGCGTCAAGTCCATGTCATCATCCGCTTCCGTGTCGATGACCTGCAGGCCGTTTTCGCCGGCCTCCGAGATCATCGACTGTACGGTGTCGGCGCCCACGCCCAGATACCGTTTGATGCACCGGTCGATCTCGGCCAGAGGCGCCAACGCCAATTGAAAATCCCGGCCCGTGGCCAAACGCAGCTCGTCGATCGCCGACGTGTCAAACGGATTGCTCGTGACAGCGAGCAATTCGCTGTCCTGGCCTTTTACTGGCACGATGTGCTTATCCAGTAAGATGCGGGCGGGAAATTGGGCCAGAAACTCCTTGGAAAACTCTTGCTGGTCGAGATCGACGAACGTCAGACCCAGCTCGCGCGCCAGGAACGGCAACAAGGCCTCCTCGGCCACGCCGCACGCGGTAAAGGCCCGGGAAGGCGGCTCACCCTCCGCAAGCAAGCCGCTGATTCCCCGAGCCACGGATTCGTCAATCAGACCCTGATCGACCATTCTGTTTACGAGAACGTTCATGGTTCGTTTCAATCCCCACCCGCGTGAAGCGGGTGACCCTTTAGTTCAACTGTCCCATGAGGACCAACTGGGCTTCTTGCCGCACGGTGAGAATCTGCTTGAGGTCGGCTTGGGCCGCGGCCAATTCCTGCTGGGCCTTCATCTTCGCCTCGCGGACGGCCGTCAGTTGCTTCTTGATGTCATCCGGCGAAGCGGACTGATTCTCCAGCGTGGTTTGCAGTTGCGCCGTAGCCTTGTCCAAAGCGGTTTGCTCGCCACCTGGACCCGATCCGCGCCTCTCCGCCGGGGCACCGCCGTCTGGGCCGCCACCCGGGCCGCCGCGACCGCCGCGACCGCCCATCATGCCGAACATGCCGCGGCCGCCGCTATTGACCTGGCGACTGAGATCCATGACTTTCATGAGGCGGGGTTCCATGACCTTCCAAGCCTGGTCATCGACATTGAGCTGCTGCTTCATGCGCTCGGCCATCATTTGGCGCATCTGGGCGGGATCGAAATTCCCACGACCACCACCGCCACCCTGACCACCACCCCGGCGACCGCCGCCCTGTCCGCCGCCACCGGCCTGCTGGGCGATCGACATCCCCCCGAGCACCAGAGCCACGACACAGGCCGCCACACCGATCTTGACCATTCTTCCTAACATCGTTCTACTCCTTCACACTGACCGAACTTTACCTTGTTGGACACATATCGGGCCATACCCGAATATCCCATTGCTGCCGCTGCTAGGCCGAGATGGCCAGCGGCCCGAGCCGTCCCACCAGGCAGGCCGCCTTGCTCCGGCCGCCACGCCAAAGCCGCAGGGAAGTGACACGCGACCGGCCGCGCGGCCCCTCCTTCCGGGCCTCGCCCTTCAAGGGCCATCCCCGCCACCCTTCCCGCAGACCCTCGTTGACGAATATCTCAAGCTCGGTTCTCATCTCATCGGAACTCATAGCTGCAACTCCTGTTTTCGTCCTCAAATCTCCATTGTGGTGATGCTGTCGCATTTCAACCTGTAAGTGGCACGGGGTCGGGGGCGGTTACAGGAAAATGAGCGGGACGTCCCAAGTTCGACCCCTTGGGACGCTAGTTGCAGTAATTGTCCTAGGGGACCTATGAGACCTGTTCTTCCCAAGGTCCGCGAATAAGACAAATGGGGTGGTGCTACACCCAGGTTGGGGTTGGACGGCGCGAGCCGGTGGTCCCTTCTTTCCCCTGTAGGTCCGGCTGGTTTTTCTGAGGTCCGAATGCTCCAAACTAATAATTTGCTGTCACCGGCGCGGATCGACCGCCACTAATAAGATGAATACGAAATGAGCAGCCCAATGACCAACACATGGTGCCAATGTTGCCCGGCCGAAGGGACGATTGAATTACGCGGGGCCATCCTGTACAATGAATCTGTGGAAAACACAGACTGGTCGGATGTAGCAGCCTCGGTCAGGGGCGACGATGAGGCCTATGGACGCTTGGTCCGGCGATACGAGAAACCGATCACCGGCCTGCTCTGGCGTTTCACGCGCGATCCGGTGCAATGTGAGGAGTTGGTGCAACAGGTATTCGTCGAGGCCTATTTCAGCTTGAAAACCTATCGTGGGGACGCCCCCCTGCTCCACTGGCTGCGAAAAATCGCCACCCGGACCGGTTATCGATTCTGGCGGGAGAAGGCGAAGGATCTCCAGGAAACCTCCCTGCCGGAGTTTGACATCTTGGAGGAGATCGAGGCGGTCGAGGAGGACCGGATCGATCCGGCCGAGGCCGCGACGGTATTGCACGCGCTGCTGTCCCGCCTGCCCCCGGACGACCGGCTGGTCCTGACACTGATGTATTTCGAGGAATGTGGCACGAAGGAGATCGCCGAGCGGGTCGGATGGACCCGGGCCAAGGTCAAAACCCAGGCGCTGCGTGCCCGTCGGAAAATGAAGGAAATTGCCGAAAGAGAACATCTTTTGGAGAAACTGGGATGGACGCTTTAGAGGGTCTGGAAAAATTAGCGCGCAAAGCCTGTGAGGAGCCGATGCCGGTGTTCGGCGTGGTCGAGGCCGTGCGGCTCCGCATCCAGTCCGAGATTCCCGAGTCAGTCACGTTGATCCCGCTGGGTCTGTTTGGCGGCCTGTCCGCCCTGGCGGCTTCGGTGACGATGGCACTGGCCGTCCAGTTCTGGAGCTACATGACCAGTCCGGTCATGGAATTGGTGGCGCCTCTGCCGGAGATACGGTTATGGTAGACGAAACCAAGCCGGAAGGGGACCCCAATCGCGATCTACCGCGCCTGGGACCCCAACATCCGCTGCACCACCGGCGGTTCCCCCTGAGCCGTCGCCAACTGCTGATGCAGGTGGTGGTGGCCGTCGTGATTCTTGGTTCCGGCGTAGGCATCGGCGCCGGTGGCAGCATCCTGGCGCTCAAGAACCGAATCATCCCACGGGTGCCCTCGATGCCGACCGACACACGACCCGGGCCGGAACCGAACGACATCGCTGCCCGATGGAAAGTGGACTACGGCCTGTCCGATAAACAGGCACAACAGGTGAAAGATATCCTCACAAAGCAGTTTACAGCCCTCCGGGAGCTACGACAGACGTTGTTCCAGGCCGAGCAGGCCGAACGCGACAAATGTGCCACAAGCATGAAAAAGATCCTCACCTCTGACCAGTACGCCAAGTGGGATCAGGAGATGAAGGAAAGAACCAGGCAATTTGAGCGCATGCGAGCGTCCCGAGGTCCTCGAGGGGACCACAAGGGACCGCCTCATGGCGACCGAGGTTCCGGCCCTCGCATGGGTCCTGACGGTCGCCGCGGGGACGGACCGCCCCGTCCCATGGAGTTCGGTGGTCGCCGCGGGAATTGGCCGCCGCGCGGTCCGATGGACCCCAATGTCCGCCGCGAGCCAGATCGGCCGGCGAGCCAGCCTGTTGAACTCAACGTTCGTCCTAGCGACGCGAACACGCCGAAATAAGGTTCTTCCACGATCCGTTGCCATCAGCGGCTCGCAGGGCGGGCTCCGCTCATGATCTCTCGCGTACCGGCGAGGAATTCAGTGAGTGAAGCCCGCCCTGCGGCTTTTCTGGCGTCCCCGAATCTGATAGACTCACAGCCATGATAGCCGTTCGACCCATGACCCTTGCCGATATCCCGCTGGGGCTGAGACTGGCCCGTCAAGCGGGGTGGAACCAGATCGAGTCCGACTGGCGGCGTTTCCTGGCCATGCAGCCGGACGGGTGTTTTGTCGGCGAACTGGATGGGAAAGCGGTCGCGACCACCACCGCCTTCATTTTCGGCCCCATCGCCTGGATCGCAATGGTCCTGGTGGAGATCGAATCCCGCCGCAAGGGCGTCGCGACAACACTTCTAAAGCACGCCCTCGGCTTCTTGGATAGCCAGGGTGTGAAGACCATTCGCCTGGACGCCACAGCCGCCGGCCAGCCCGTCTATGAGAAGCTCGGTTTTGTGCCGGAATACCCACTGACCCGGTACATGGGGACCCCTGTGATTTCGGATTGCGGATTTCGGATTGCGGATTCGGCTCGGGGTGCAAATCCGCAATCCGCAATCATCAATCCGCAATTGAAGGAGATCGCCGCCTTCGATCTCCGCGTGACCGCTACCCCCCGCGAAAAGATGCTCGCTCGACTCTTCGAGGAATGTCCGGAAATCACACGAGTCTTGCACCGGAACGGGCAACTGGAGGGGTACGTTACCGGCCGTCGCGGTGCGAATGCGACCCTGATCGGCCCGTGCATCGCGACGCCCTATGCCGGCCCCGGCCTGCTCAACGATGCTTTGGCCCGCTGTGCCGGCCAGCCCGTGTTCATCGACGTTCCGCGCGACAACGCTCCCGCCGTGGAGGTCGTCGAGAAGAGCGGACTGACCATCCAACGCCATTTCATGCGAATGTGTCGCGGCACGCGAATCCTGGACCACGTGGAGGCAATCTGGGCCAGCTCCGGCCCGGAAAAAGGATAATCGCGGCATGGGCGCGAGCGCCCACGAGTCGCAGGGCCATCCCCCACCTGCGCGGGGGCAGGTCTTTGGCCTTGCCCTCACGGGCGAGACGCCCGTGATACCCATGGGCAAGATGCCCATGCTACGTGAGATCGTAGAACTTCACAGCATTGTCGTAGAACAGCTTTCGCTGGTCGTTTTCGGGCCGGTTGGCGACCACATCTTTCAGGAGATTGACCCAACCGCGTAAAGGCATCCCTCGCAGGCATACCGGCCAGTCGCCGGCGAAGACTACTCGATCGGGTCCAAAGGAATCCAGGCAATGATTGATGATCGGAGCCAAGTCGTCGGCTATCAGCCGAATCTCCGGGACTCGGGACACAATGCCTGAAATCTTGCAGATGACATTGCCCTGGGCGGCCAGTTTGCCTATGTCCTGTTTCCACTGCTCGGACGAGTGCTGGGCCTGTCTGGGCAGAGTGCGACCAGCCGGAAAGAACGCGACCGGATCGGCGTTGCCGCAGTGGTCGAGGACAAACCGGGTGTCGGGGCATTGATTCACCAATCGCGCCGCCTCCGCCAAAGACGGTGGCGACACATTCAGATCGAAACGCATCCCAAGGTCGCCCAGAAGGTGCAGATTCCGCATGACCTGTTTGTCGTCCATTTGCCTGGCGGAAGAGAAGCCGCCTCGCACACCCTTGATATGGGGACTGCCCTTGAACCGGGTGATGTACTGCTCGAAACCCTCTTCCGCCGGTGACCCGGCAATCACGGCCGCGCACGTCACGTTGCCCGGCTGCCGGCACAGTTCGATCACGTACTCCGCCTCCTGGAGCCGCTGTTCCGTCGGGACGGCCACCTCCATGTAGACCGCTTTGACCACATTGAGACCCTGGGTCGCCTCCAGGTAGTCCTTCGGCGTGAAGCTGCGATCCAGGGGCGGGCTTAGCCACCTGAGCTTGAACTTGCCCAAATCCCACAGGTGCTGATGCGTGTCAACGATTGGGATAGGCGAGGCCGGTTTACCTTCACCTTTCGGTTCCCCGCCGATGGAATGCAGGGGCGCTGTCAGACTTGTGACGACAGCGACATGGGACACCCGTTTGAGAAAGCTGCGGCGATTCATGACCATGGTCGGTTCTCCTCGGAAATATCATCTGTCCCATGATACCTTGCCTGCCGGTTCCGTGCAATTTGACAGCCTCCCGAAGCGTCGCTATAGTATCAGAGCAAATCGGCCCCGCGCGGCCGTCGCACTTCCATTCTGAAAGGGGATACGATGAAGAGGGTCATTGTCAAAACTTGCCCCAAAACCGGCAAACAGTTCACCGTCGAGCAACCCGCCCGTAGCATGGGCATCTTGCCCATGAGTCACAGGGCCATCTTGGCCCTGTCTTCACGGGCGAGACGCCCGTGGTACTCATGGGCGGGACGCCCATGCTACGTGCTGCTGCCCATCACAGGCCTGGTCGCCCTGGTCTGGTTCCTGCTGCGAGTCATCCCAAAGCCGAGCCGGGCCACGTATCCCTGCCAGCGGGTGGCGGTGCCGTTGGCCAGCGCCTTTGTCATATGGGTCCTAGGCTTAGTCGGCTCGACAATCGCTTGTCGCAGAGCCAGGTATTTATTGGACCGGTCCCGATACGTGCTGGCTGCGCTCTGTGCCGTCACGGCCGTCGCGATCGTGTGGACCACCATCAGCGCCACCGAGGACAATCCGGCGGCAGCGGCTTTCTCGCCCAGCGAGCCGGCGAACAGCCCGATCGGCATGGCCAAAGGAATCCATCCCGGCCGGGTCGTGTGGGTCCATGATGCCAACGCCACCAGTTGGGACGGCTCGACCGGCAATTGGTGGGACGACAAGAATACCGACCCCAAGGTCGTCGATACGATGGTGTCCTCGGCTCTCAAAGGGCTGACGGGCCAGTCGAGCGATCCTCAGGCCTGGGACGCCTTGTTCCGGTATTTCAACAAGATGCACGGCTTCGGCGACGCCGGCTACCAAAAGCCTGAGAAGATCGCTATCAAGATCAATATGAACCAGGAACGTGGCGGCAACTGGAAACCCGACCAGGGCATGCCCAGTCCGCAGGTGGTGTACTCGGTCGTGCACCAACTTATCAAGGTGGCGGGCGTGCCCGGTTCGGCCATCACGATCTACGATGCCTCGCGGTACGTCGGTGACCCCATCTATAAGAGGATCAACGGCGATGCCGATCCCGATTTCCAGAAGGTCGCGTTCGTCGTGGCGCCCAAGAACGCCAAGGATGGGCGCAGCGCCGCCATGCAGGACACCGCCAAACCGCTCAAGACCAAGGCCGGCACCGCCTACCTGCCGACGTGTCTCACGGAAGCGAAGTACCTGATCAACCTGGCCCTGCTTCGGGGCCACACTCTCTGCGGCGTCACGCTCTGTGCCAAGAACCACTTCGGCACCACCTACTTCGACAAAGGGGGCTGGACGCCTCAGCCGCTGCACGATACCAGCAGCCGCAAGAACCCGATGGGCTCCTACAACTGCCTGGTCGACCTGAACGGCCACCAGCAGACGGGCGGCAAGACGCTCCTCTACATGATCGACGGTCTCTACACCGCCAAGAACCAGACCGCCACCGTGATCCGCTTCGCCTCTTTCGGCAACGACTGGTTCTCCGGCCTCTTGGCCTCGCAGGACATGGTCGCCATCGACTCCGTCGGCTTGGACTTCCTGCGGAGTGAGCAGGCGGTCAATCCCGTCATGGTGGACGTGATCGGCAATCCCGACAACTACCTGCACGAGGCGGCTTTGGCGAACAAGCCCCCCTCCGGCACCGCCTACGACCCGGAAGGTGATGGGAAGACCCTGGAGAGCATGGGCGTGCACGAGCACTGGAACAACCCGAAGGATCGAAAGTACTCCCGCAACCTGGGGACCGGCGACGGAATCGAGTTAGTCCAGACTCATTAGGCGCCCTGAATAGGACAAACCGCATGCGGACTGGTTTTGTCACCCCCGCGAAGGCGGGGGTCCAGAAAGGTACATGGGGTCACTGGATTCCCGCCTGCGCGGGAATGACATACGTCTTGGCAGCATTGACATTCTGCCCGTACACCGGCTTCGCAAGCCAGGCGCCTGCGCCGACGGCGGCCGGGACCTTCCGGGTCGATCTGCCGCCGCACCGATTCGCCAACGACCTGCGTCCGGCTTCGCCGTTCGGGATCAACACTGCCTTGCGACCCGGTGCGGCGGACACCGAGGCCCGGCTGCGTCTGATGCAGGAGGCTGGGATCAAGTGGGGCCGGCAGGACTTTACTTGGCGACAGATCGAGCGAGAGCCAGGGTCCTACGATTGGAAAGCGTACGATGAATTGGTGGAGGCATGCCGAGCCCACGGGCTGATTCTGTTCGGCAACCTGGCTTATGCCCCCTCCTTTCACGATCCTCTGACCCCGGAGGGTGTCAAGGCTTACCGTGCCTTTGCCCAGGCAGCGGTGAAACGGTACCAGGGCAAGATCGATTACTGGCAAATCTGGAACGAGCCCAACGGCGGCTTCTGGAAAGGCACGCCCCAGCAATATGCGACTCTGCTCGCGGCTGCCAGCCAAGCGATCCATGCGGCCAATCCCGCGGCGAAAGTCCTCGGCCTGAACATGGCTTTCTGTGATGTTCGATGGGCTGAGACCGTTCTCAAGGCCGTGCCGTACGATTGCTTCGACATTGCCTGCTTCCACCCCTACCGGCCACCTTCCGCCCCGGAAGAGCGTTTCGACTGGTGGGAACTGGATCAGTACGTCAAGAGCTGGCACAAGCAGGACCTGACCGCCGAGTACCCGCTCATTCGCATGAGCTTCCCGGAGCAGACCGAAGAGATGGTCAAGGTCATGAGCCAGTTCGGCAAGCCCAAGCCCCTCTGGATCACCGAGATCTGCTGGAACACGCACATCCACCCCTACGGGACCTCGGAGTTGCGCCAGGCCGATCTGCTGGTGCGCTTCCACGTGCTGGCGCTGGCCTCGGGCCGGATTGAGAAGGTGTTCTGGTGGACGCTGAAAGATGGCGGCGACCGGCAGTTCGACCAGGCGGACATGGTCGGCCTGGTCCGGGCGGATTTGACGCCCAAGTACGCCTACTTCGCTTTCGCCTGGATGACTCGCCTGGTGGAGGGTAGAAGCGTACAGCGCAGCGACTGCTCCGGCCCGGATACCTACGCTGTGGTCTTCAGCGAAAACGGCTCGGACGAGGACATGATGGTCGCCTGGAGCACCAAGCCTTACGCCTACATCCGGGTCAACAATCCCAAGGGCCTGACGTTCTACGACGTCTTCGGGACCCGCCGCTTCGTCCCGTACGATCCGGTGCGGACGAAGAACCTGAGCGTTCCCCTGGGAGAAAGCCCCATCTACATCGTCGGTCCCAAAGGACTCAAGGCCGAGCCTCGGAAAGACCCGGGTTGGTGATGCTATGAAGAGAAGGCAGTTTATCACCACCGCAATGAAGGCAGCAGCGGGGCTGACGTTCGCCGGGATTCCGGTTGCCAGGGCGAGCCGACAACAGCGACCCAACATCCTGTTCATCATGACCGATCAGCAGCACGCCGGCATGATGAGCTGCGCGGGAAACAAGTGGCTCAAGACTCCCGCGCTGGACCGGCTCGCCGCCTCGGGGGTTCGATTCGAAAGGGCTTACTCCGCCAATCCCGTCTGCCTGCCCAGCCGATTCAGCCTGCAAACGGGCCTGATGCCCAGCACCATCGGAGTGGGCCAGAACGAGGACTCCCCGCAGGCGACGGTGACCGACACGATGGTGCAGCAGTCCCTGGGCAACCTCTTCCAGAAGGCGGGCTATGAGACCGTCTACGGCGGCAAGGTCCACCTGCCCCCGAAGATGAACAACCTGCGGAATATCGGCTACCGGAACCTGACCGGCGATTCCCGCCAGGGACTGGCCCAAGCTTGTGCGAAGTTCCTCAGGGGACCCCACACGAAACCCTTCTTTCTTTTCGCCTCCTTTATCAACCCGCACGATATCTGCTATATGGGCATTAACGCGCACCAGCGGGCCAACGGCGGAGCGGCCACGGACAATGTCGATTCGAAGACTTGTGAGGCCGTCCTCGATCGCGCCCGGCAAAGTGGGGACCTCGCGGCCTTTATGCGCGGCCACTGCCCGCCGCTGCCTGCCAATTACGGCATCCCGGACCTCGAGCCCCAGTGTATCACCCGCAAGTTTGTAGAGATACGTCCCTTCCGGGCCTACATCCGTGCGAACTGGAGCGACGACCAGTGGCGGCTGCACCGCTGGGCCTATTGCCGGCTCACCGAGATGGTGGACGAGCAGATCGGAATTGTGCTCGATGCTTTGCGGGATGCGGGCCTCGAAAACAATACCCTGATTGTCTTTACCAGCGACCACGGCGATATGGACTCCGCCCACAAGCTGGAACACAAGTCGATCCTCTACGAGGAATCCGTGCGTATCCCGTTCGTCATGAGCCTGCCTGACGTGATTCCCAAGGGAATGGTTGATAATACGCACTTCGTCTCCAACGGCCTCGACCAGCTTCCCACGTTATGCGACTACGCGGGAATCGAGACCCCGGCGGGATTGCCCGGTGGGAGCGTGCGGCCCTTGGCAGAGGGCAGAGCCGTAGAGCAATGGCGTGACTTCGTCGTCTCGGAGACCGAGTGCGGCCGGATGATGCGGACGGACCGGTTCAAGTATTGCCTCTACGATTCCGGCGCACACCGCGAGCAACTCACGGATCTGACGGACGATCCCGGCGAAATGAAGAACCTCGCGGAAGACCCGGCCTTCCAGGACGCCCTGGAGCGGCACCGCCGGCTTCTGAGGGGCTGGGTGGAAAAGACAGGCGACAAGATGGCCGCCACGTACATCGATAGGAGATAAATGGCTAACACGCAATTGCCCCTGGGCCGGATCGGCCACGTCAAGATCAGCCGCCTGATCTGCGGCGGCAATCTCATCATCGGCAGCGCCCACGATCGCGACCTGATCTACATGGCCGCCCTGATGCGGGCCTACTTCACAGATGCGAAGATCCTCCAGACGTGGCAACTGTGCGAGGAGTGCGGCGTCAACACGATGATCGGGCCCGTCAACAGCCCATACGCTTATGGCGAGGACCCGACCCTGCGCGTCCTCAAACGCTATCGCGACGAGTTCGGGGGCCGGATTCAGTGGATCGCCCAGACCTACCCCAAGAGTGATGACCTCACGGGATCGATCCAGAAGGCTGTCGACAATGGAGCGGTCGGCGCCTTCATCCACGGCGGCATTGCCGACAACTGGGTCCGGCTCAATCGCATCGACCTGCTCGCCAAAGCGCTCGAGTTTGCCAAGAAGAACGGCCTGATCGCCGGCACCGCCTGTCACAACCTCGAAGTCCCGGTCGCGCTGGAGAAGGCGGGTGTGGACCTCGATTTCTACATGAAGACCTTCCACAGCGACAGCTACTGGTCCGCCACGCCCAAGGCCGAACGTCCCGCCCGGGGTCTGCCTTCGCACGACAACATGTGGTGCACCCAGCCCGAAGAAACGGCCCAGTTCATGGCCACCGTGAAGAGGCCCTGGATCGCCTTCAAAGTCCTCGCCGCCGGGGCCATCCACCCGCGCGAGGGCTTCCGCTTCGCCTTCGAGAATGGGGCCGACTTCCTCAACGTGGGGATGTTTGACTTCCAAATCCGCGAAGACGCTATCCTCGCCCGCGACATTCTCGCCCAAGTCGTCAAGAACGGCCGCAAGAGACCGTGGATGGGGTGATCTGCACAAAATGACGTTTTTTTGTGCCTTAATGAGGTTATGGCCGGCTGGTCCGGTGGCGATAATGGGCGATACGCAGGGGGTTCGTAAGCGTGGATATGGTATAATGGAGCCAGCACGGCGGCGACCGTTGGCGGCAGGGACGGGATGCTTGCAGGTGAAGGGTGGACCGATGAAAACGAAAGCGTTTACCTTGATCGAGTTGCTGGTGGTCATCGCGATCATCTCGCTGCTGTTCGCCATCATTATCCCGGCTTTGAACTTGGCCAAGCAGAAGGCAGGGACGAGCGTCTGCCTGAGCAATACCAAGAACCTCTCCTTGGGCTGGTTCATGTACTCGGGCGACAACGACAGCCGGATCATGAGTTCCGAAGACACCGGCACGGAACCGAGCGGCAAATTCGTGGGCTGGTGCGCCGTGCCCCGTGACGCCAGCGGCGCCCTCATGGGCAATACGCAGACGAACCCTCCCGTGACCGACGAGGATGAGATTCGGGGGATCAAACTCGGCCTGCTCTATCCATACGTCAAAGCGCCGAAGGCCTACCACTGCCCGGCCGACAATGTCCGCAAGAGCATCTATGACCAGACGAAGATCTTCGTCAGCTACTCGGTCCCGATGTGCCTGTACGGAACCCCCAGTAACCCCAGCTACAACACCCAAATCCGGCGTGTCGGCGAGATCACCT